>PVMK01147143.1_pt1 | contig 234223 bp, 204 predicted proteins | sample 1853481 | NCBI WGS metagenome assembly PVMK01 (sample SAMN08533507, study PRJNA380276) | Marine sediment metagenome, whole genome shotgun sequencing project.
CCCACAGCTAATTTCCGGAAGCGGGGCGCCTCATGGAGGCGCCCCTTGTTGTTGTGGCTATTCTATGCCCGGGTTGTGGAACTTCGAGGTCTCGAATTCCGCTCCCGTGCCGTGGCAGACCGCGCAGGCTTCCTGCCCGTTTGGCACGCCGCTGCCACTCGATCCGTCGACAGCGCCACACACGGCGCCAACGATCGTGCACTTGAGGTCATCGACCTGGCCAGCCTGGGACTCGAAGTGCCCCTGTGCCGCCGTGCTGTCGTGGCAAACGCCGCAGACCGCAGCGTTCGGCGTCGAAGCGATGTCGTCCGTCCAGACCCTGATGTCGGGTCCCTGGTTGGTACTAACCGCCCTGGCCGTCGTGCGAGCCACGTCGTAACTTCCCGGTATATGGCAGGTGTCGCAGTTCGCAACGTTTTGCGGGAAAGTGACCCCCAGCGAACGCACCGCCCTCGAAGGTTGTACTTGCCGTGTGAATCGAGTGAATCATCCGACCGAAGTGGTAACCCTCCTGGGTCTCACCCACCGGGCAAGAGCCATCCGGCGCCGGGTTACTGCTGCACACCGCCGTGTCACCGTTATGGCACATCAGGCAGAATTCGTAGTTACCGTTTCGATTCGAACCGTGCGCCAGCAGCCGATTATGGCAGTTATTGCAGCTCGCACTATCGAAGGCCGCCTGGCGTGGCGCGCCCGGGAAATACACGGTGCTCACCGTAGCCGCCCTTTCGAAGGCGGTAACGCCATCGGCATCCGTGGTCTCAAAAGCCGGATGTCCGCCAAGACCGAACACCACGTCGCCGGTAAATGCACTCGGCATCGCCCTGTAGAAGGTGACGGTGAAGCTACCGTCGGCATTCGCTACGGCAGCATCCTGCAAAGCGCCGAGGCGCATCCTGATTGCATAGCCGGTGTCTCTGAAGTTTAGATCCTGGATAGCCTGAGTCGACAGGTCGTCATTGATCCTGCCGCCCTGCACGAGGCCATTCTCGTCGCCTCCATAGTAGTCCGCCGTCGCCCACTGGACGTAGAGATTCAGTGCGGCATTGCTGTCGGTGAACTCTGGGTCGTTCACTATGTCGTATGGTGTTCCCGCAGGATCTGTGACCCTGAAGGTGACGACCGGAGTCTCGCCGGGACCGGTATTCGTTGCATTCAGGAATTCGAAGACGAAGTTGTCACCGGCTTCGGCGCGCGCCCGGTCATCGCCTCGGATATTGCTATGGATAGCAAGAGGCGGACCCGCAGTCGAAATTGCACCGAGGTGACAGCCCATGCACAGGCCGTCCTGAGCTATGCCGACGGGGACGTCGGCACCGGCAGCAGTGTGATCGAACGAGTATTCGGCCTTGCCAGTCACCGGGTCGTGATTTTCCGCAAGCAGTCCATTGTCATGACAGCCGCCGCAGGACTTTGCCGTTGCGCCCTCATTCCAGGCATCGCCATCGGCATGTGTTGCTGATGCCGTGTGACAAGTCTCGCAATAGGTCTTCGATTGTGGATAGGTTACCTCACCAAAATCATGCACGCTGCCACCGAATCCGATAACGATGTATGGATTCGTGCGATCCTCACCCATGTGGATGGAATGTGCCAGGTGGGCCATGTCCAGCGCGTTACCGGTATCCGGATCGACGCTGCCCGGGTTGTGGCAGGTCACGCAGTATTCGACTGATTTCCGCGGACCGCCATGCATGGCAAATTCGTAATGGCAGCCTTCGCAGTTGTTGGTGTCCGCGATATTCTTTGTAATGCCCGAACCGGCACCACCATCAGGCACGAAGTCGAACACCGGGTTATCCGGCGCAAGTGGTATTTCGCCTTCGCCGCTAAGACGAATCTCGAGGCCGACACGATGTGTCAGGCTGGGTTCCCAGGCCACCGCGATCGGATCGGTGACATTGGTCACGTCCGTACCGAAGGTGTACCGATACTGACCATCGCCGAGCTCCTCGAGTGTACCGCCGCTACGGAAAGTATCGTTCGTTGCCTGCACGGCATCCGTGAGTCCGCCAACAGCAGTAGAGGTTCTGGCAACATTTACGTAGTTTTGCCAGAACGTCAATCCACCATTGATATCCGGATCGGTATTCGGCACCAATTTGGCATACGTGAACCAGGTTACCGTTTCGGCGATGCCGAAAGCCGGGTTTCCATTGCCGTCGGTAACTGTGAAATCCACCACAGGTGGACTCGAAACGGTCACGCCGGTAATAACGGCGCTAAGCTTTCCGAGCGCCGCGATTTCAAGTGCAGTGAGCTCGCTACCGTCACCGATGATAATTGAGCCATCAGGCGGCGGTGCCGGAGGACCTTCAGGCCCCGGAGGACCTTCTGGCCCGGGTGGTCCGGCAGCGCCTGTGGGGCCGTCACTGCCGTCGCAAGCGGCAAAGAAAATACTGAATACGAGGAGAACTGTCAGATATCCCCAATGTCTGGTTTGATTAGCCATGATTGTTTACCTTGAGACGTGATCCGAAACGCAGGTAAATTAGTATCCAAAAACTCTTGCACAGGAGTTTTCGAGTAGCCAACTGAGCTGTTGCTTCGGCCAATAGTTCATTACGTTGTTTTTTCCTTTTTTACCGATCACAATGTAATAATAAAAGCGCTCAACGGCCATCGGTAGTAGTACTGGTCGCGCGTGGTGCTAATACGTATTTACGGTGATAAGCAATAATGCAGAGAATGCAATCGATAATAATAGATTGTGGTTGTCATTCACGGGAGGTTACAAAGTGCGTTTATTCGACGGAAATCACCAGCTCTGTTTTGGGATTTTATTATGCGGCGTATTCCTGCTTGGTTCGCCCGCTGGCGCAGCAGAAATTACTGATCAATGTGATGACTGCCATGGTGCGGACGGTGTAAGTACCGAGAGTGACGTACCAAGTATCGCTGGTGTTTCAGCGTTTATTCTCGAGGAGTACATGTTCGAATATCGTGATGACGCCCGGCCATGTCGGGAATCAGAGTACCGCTCGGGTGACACCGAACGGGCCGCCACCGATATGTGCCAGGTCGCCAAGGATCTTAGTGAAGACGAGATTCTGGAAATGGTCGAGTTTTACAGTGGTAAGGAATTTGTCGCAGCCACGCAGGAATTCGATGCCGCAAAAGCCGCGGAAGGTGCGAGTATTCACAAAAGAGACTGCAGAAAATGTCATTCCGATGGTGGCAGTTATGCGGATGACGATGCCGGCATTCTCGCAGGACAATGGATGCCTTATCTTGAACAGGTGTTCGCGGACTATGCTGCCGGCGAGCGCGGCATGATTGAAGACAAGATGAAAGAAAAAATGGATGCGCTGGATGCAGAATCCACATTAGCGCTCATTCATTACTACGGCAGTCTGCAGTAGCTGGCGCGAGTCGTGCGAATCGGCTGGAAAGGGCGCCTGTAGCAATGTGTAATTCTTTGGCCAGCTGAGCGAGGCGTGATCATGGAAGAAGGTGGACACAATACAGCACAATCTGAAGGCTGGTGGAGCCGGCTATGGAAAAAGCCGCGCAAGTGGTTCTTGCTCGGCATTCCCATTGGTGGGTATCTGTTATTCCTGGCCGGTGTCATTTTCTGGACCGGATTCAACATGACTCTCGATTACTCTAATACGGAGGACTTTTGCATTTCTTGTCACGAAATGCGGGACAACGTCTACGAAGAATATAAGGAGACAATCCACTATTCGAATCGAACGGGTGTCAGGGCCGTGTGTTCGGACTGCCACGTACCCAAGGAGTGGTTTCAAAAATTAGGCCGGAAAATGCAGGGCGACGATACACGAACTGCCGCACTGGGCGATGGGGACTATCGACACGCCCGAGAAATTCGATGAGCGCCGCCTCTACCTGGCCAGGCGTGTATGGGCCGACATGATGGGCTCGGATTCGCGGGAATGCCGAAATTGTCACGAGCTCGGCCACATGGATCTGGATAAGCAAGAATTAAGTGCCAGCAGAAAGCACACACTGAAGAGACAGGCCGAAAGGGGAGAGACCTGCATCGAATGCCATCAGGGCGTTGCACATACGCTACCCGATGGCTGGGAAGACGAATTCTGACGTAGCGGCATTTGACTGCACGACGGTATTTCACAGGAGTACAAGTCCATGAAGAAATCATTAAGGCTGGCGTCGATTCTGGTTCTTGCGCTTTTCGCGATCGTGCCCAGGCCGCTACCGTCTCAGGAAGTTGACGCTGATGCTGCAATCGAATTCGCAAATCATATGCACGAACATCTCAACCGAATTACGGCGATCAAGTCATCTATTGTCAGGGACGATCTGCAGGGCGTACGCGAACCTGCAAGCTGGATCGCCGAGCATGATTCCGTGCCTGGGCTGCCGCCGAATTATGCGCCCTATGTCGAGTTGATGCGCGTGTATGCCGGCCAGGTCGTCGCAGCAACGGACGTCAAATCCGCCGCTGAGGCAGTCAGCAGGATGGCCCGGACTTGCGGTAATTGTCACCTGGTCAACCATGTTGAACTTGAGTTCGGCTTCGACACGATGCCGGGGGATTGGGTTGACAACATTACGCACATGCAACGCCATCAGTGGGCGGTCGACCGTTTGTGGGAGGGTCTGATTGGACCATCGGATGTCGCATGGAGCCGCGGCGCCAAAATGTTAGTCGATGTACCGCTGAGTCCGGTTGATTTTGTCTACGAAGCAACAGACGGTGTGGATCTGGCTGTGCTTGATGAGACCGCACACCGTGTTCATGTACTTGGCGGGCAGGGGACCAACACCAGGACGCCTGATGCGCGCAGTGCCCTGTACGGGGAACTGCTGGGCCTGTGTGCGGGCTGCCACACCACGCTTGGTGGCCGCGGTCCCCGGGTGCAATAACGGCTGCGTGTGTGCAGCGTTGCGCTGAAACGGATTTCGAACCAGGTACGCGTCGTGATGCGAACTGAGCACACAACCGATCTAAGACAAATCAAACTGGCCACTGTCAACTTTTGACTATGGTAATAATAGCTATGCATCAAGATCCGGGAATCAGCTCACTCTCAAGCGCTGCAATCATATCCTTGAGAATGAGGCGGCGCTTCTTCAGCCGGCGGATGCGCAGCTGATCCACCATGGGGTCGTGTGACAGCCGGTCGATCAGGTAGTCGAGGTCGCGGTGGCTGACACGGAGTTCCCTGAGCCTTGCAAACTCCTTGAATGATTCCGTATCTACTTTGTCGGTCATCGATTAGTGCGGGCCTGAATTTTTGACATACGCATCGCCCGTGCCGATAGAACGATATTCTCGGGAATTGAGGAAACGATTCTATCGTACGGCGGGCTCCTACAGGTGCTAATAAGAATTGTAGGAGCCCGCCCAGCGGGCGAATTCACTACGCCCAGCGGGCGAAATGACTACGCCCAGCGGGCGATGCCAGAGCAAACTGACCTGCCATGTTACTCCGTTACTCGCCAGCGGCAATGATCGCGAGCCAGTCCTGATCTGTGGGTCCTCTTACCAGGAAATGCGGGTTGAGGATGTCCTCTTTGGCATTGTAGTCCAGCGGCCGGCCATCGAGTTGCAGCACGGCGCCACCGGCCTGTTCGACAACAGCCTGCGCGGCTGCGGTGTCCCATTCCGAGGTGAGACCCAGTCGTGGATATATATCTGCGCCGCCTTCTGCGATCACACAAAACTTCAAAGAGCTGCCCATCGGGTGCATATCATATTCCCCGAGCCTTTCAAGAAATGCATCCAGGCTGGCACCGCGATGTGAGCGGCTACCGACTACGCGCACTGGTTTCGCGCTCGCTGCTGCCACTGCTATTGGTTGTGGTGCGTCATCGCCCGATCTTACCGCTGCGCCGCTGCCCGCAACGCCGGTGTAGGTCTTATTCATGACCGGTATATGGACCACGCCCAGAATCGGTCGATGGTTGTCGATCAAAGCAATGTTGACTGTGAACTCATCATTTCGATTGACGAATTCCTTCGTGCCATCCAGTGGATCAACCAGCCAGTAACGTGTCCATTGGCTGCGCACTGCAAATTCTGGCAAGCCGGATTCTTCGGAGATAATGGGAATGTCAGGCGTTAGCTGGCTCAGACCTCGATCAATAATAATGTGCGCGGCCATGTCGGCTTGCGTCAGTGGCGACTCGTCGTCTTTTGCTTGTACATCGAAATCGGTGGCGTAAACTTCAAGTATCGCGTCGCCGGCTTTTTTGGCCAGTTCAACTATCGGTTCGATTACGTTATTCAGGTCCATGTGAGCTTCCATATTGTTGCTTGACGCTTGAGCGGCCGCGCATTATAGACCATTCAGATTGGCAAAAAATCAGAGGAATCCCCACGATGCCGAAAAATCCCGCCAAAGCGCTGGGCAAATGCAAGACGCTGATGCTGGATATGGATGGCACGTTGCTTGATCTCGCCTATGACAACTACATGTGGCTGGAACATATTCCGGCCGAGTTTGCGCGGCAAAACGAGGTCAGTGAGGCGACAGCACGCGAGCGACTAAAAGCCAAATTCCGCAGTATGGAGGGCAAGCTAAGCTGGTATTGCCTGGACCACTGGAGCGAAGAGCTGGATCTCGATATTGCAGCGCTGCACCGCGATGAAAACAATCGTATTGGGTTTTTACCCGGCGCACGGCGTTTTTTGGAGACCGTTGTCGGTCACGATCTGCGCTTGTTGCTGGTGACCAACTCTCATCAGGAAACGCTGACAATCAAGACCGAAGTAACCGGCGTTGCCGATTTTTTCGACGGTATATACACCTCCCACGACCTGGGTCACGCGAAGGAAGACCAGCTATTCTGGCATGCGCTACAGGAAGCCGAAGGCTTCGACCTGGAAACGGCGCTGTTTGTTGATGACAACGTTGCGGTGCTGGAAAGTGCCAGGGAATTCGGTGTCGGCATGTTATTGCACATTACGCGCCCGGATACTCGCTGGCCTGCGCGAGAGGATGAGCGTTTCACGGCTATTGAGGGCGTGGTCGATCTTCTGGATTGATCTGGGCGTAGTAAGTTCGCCAGCGGGCGAATTTACTACGCCCAGCGGGCGATCAATCTATCTTCGAGGCCTGCGCCCGGACGACCGGTGGCCACCGCCTGACTTGTGTCGCTGTCCGCCACCTCTGGGCTTGCGCTCACGCCTGGGTGGTTTTATCAGCTCCGGCAAAAGTGCCGGGTCCAGGTTCGCAACCGGGATCTTGTGACCGATGAAGTCCTCGATATCGGGCAGCGAGATTGCATAGGTCTCACAGCCAAAACTGATTGCGTCGCCCGTTTCGCCCGCCCTGGCTGTGCGGCCGATGCGGTGCACATAGTCTTCCCGGTCTTGCGGTAAATCGTAATTAATGACGCAGCGCACGCCAGGAATATGCAGGCCGCGGGAAGCGACATCAGTACCGATAAGCACCGCCAGCTCACCATTCTGGAAGCGGCGCAGCATGCTCATTCTCTTGGTTTGTGGCACGTCACCGGAAATAGCCTTGGCGTCGATGCCGTTGGCGCCAAGGTAATCCTCAACACGTTCCGCCTCGCGTTTCGTATTGACGAAAACCATGATCTTGCTGGCGCCCATCTCGCGGATCAGTCCGACCAGCAGGGGAATCTTTTCGGGGTTTGACGGGAAGAAAATGGCTTGTCTGACGCCGTCCGCCGTAATCTTGTCAGGCTCGACACGGATCAGCTCCGGTTCGTTCATATGTTCGTAGGCCAGTTCCAGGACACGCTGTGACAGCGTCGCCGAAAACAGCATGTTCAGCCTCTTGTCAGGGGCCGGCAGTTTGCGCAAAAGGTAGCGAATATCCTTGATAAAGCCGAGATCGAACATGCGATCGGCCTCATCGAGTACCGCTACCTGTACCTGGTCCAGCTTGAAAACACCCTGTTTGTAGTAATCGATTATGCGACCGGGCGTGCCTATGAGAAGGTCGATGCCGTCCTGAATGGTCTTTCGTTGTTGCTCGTAACCCGTGCCGCCAAATGCGAGGCCAACCTTGCAGCCAGTGTGTTTGGCGAGCGCCTCGGCATCGCTGGCAATTTGTATCGCCAACTCCCGGGTCGGAGCGAGAATGAAAACGCGTGGCTGTTTCTGTCCCCTGGCAGCGTCTGGATCCACAGGATGGGTCAATATGCGCTGTAATGCGGCGATCAGGAATGCGGCAGTCTTGCCGGTTCCTGTTTGCGCCTGGCCGGCCACATCGCGCTGCTTCAGTGCCAGCGGCAACGTGTCAGCCTGAATGGGTGTACAGAATTCGAAACCCGCATCGTTGATACCGGCGCGGAGGCTTTCTTCAAGCTCCAGAGAGTCGAATCTGAGGTCGCTCAGATGGTTATCAGTCATTGAATTTAAGTCAGAAAATGTTGGTTAGGGGCTTGCAATATGCTTCGTGAAGGGGTCAAATTGGTTCAACATCGACGCGACACCCGTCGCACCTGCCAAATACGCTTTCATCGAAATCCAAGAGAAGCCGCGATAAAGCTGCGACATATTGCCTGATTGAAGAGGCAGCGTCACCCATTTTGCAATGATCGTCCGAAGTTTGAGTCGTGACGAGCAATATCAATAACAAAATTCAACCTAATTCACGTGGAGGTATGTGCCGGTGAGCGACAAGATCGTATACACCAACGACAATAGTTTCGATGCAGATGTTCTGCAGTCAGACAAGCCAGTTTTGCTCGATTTATGGGCTGAATGGTGTGGGCCGTGCAAAATGATTGCACCGCTCCTGGACGAAGCTGCAGATGAATATGCAGATCGATTGACAGTAGCCAAGCTGAATATCGATGAAAATCCGGCTACACCACCAAAATATGGCATTCGCAGCATTCCTACATTGTTGCTGTTTAAAGATGGCGCAGTTCATGCGCAAAAGATCGGCGCGATGTCGAAGTCGCAATTAGCCGAATTTCTGGAAACTAATCTGTGAGAGGGTACTTGGGTAATCAAACAAGAAGTCGACCAAAGCAGTCGACAAAATCAAAAAGTTCCGGTGGCCAGGGTAATCGCCGACGGCGGAGAAAACCTCAGAATGAGGGTTATCCGGAAGACGACGGTAATCTGGAGATAATTCCTCAGGATCAGCTCGAGCTGAGCAAAAACTCGATGAACCTGACGGAGTTGAAAACCCGTACGCCTGCGCAGCTGGTCGAGCTGGGGGAATCTCAGGGTATCGAGGGCCTGGCGCGTTCACGCAAACAGGACGTCATCTTCTCCATTTTGAAGGCGCATGCCGCCAATGGTGAGGACATATACGGCGACGGAACCCTTGAAATATTGCAGGATGGCTTCGGCTTTTTGCGTTCGGCAGACAGCTCGTATCTTGCTGGCCCGGACGATATCTACGTGTCGCCAAGCCAGATACGACGTTTCAATATGCGCACTGGCGATACCGTCTCCGGACTGATCCGGCCACCGAAAGATGGTGAGCGCTACTTCGCTTTGCTGAAAATCGGCGAGATTAATCACGACGCGCCGGAAAATATGCGCAGTAAGGTACTGTTCGAAAATCTGACGCCTTTATTCCCGCACGAACGTCTCGTACTGGAGCAGGGCAACGGCAGTACTGAAGATCTTACTGCACGTATCATCGATATGGTCGCGCCGGTTGGCAAGGGCCAGCGCGGTCTGATCGTTTCTCCGCCAAAAGCGGGTAAAACGATGCTGTTGCAAAACATTGCCTCGGCAATTGCCGCCAACAACCCCGATTGCGAGCTGATCGTATTGCTGATTGACGAGCGGCCGGAAGAAGTAACCGAGATGGAACGTACGGTTCGCGGTGAAGTCGTTTCATCGACCTTTGATGAGCCGGCCAGCCGTCATGTGCAGGTTGCGGAGATGGTCATTGAAAAGGCCAAGCGGCTGACAGAGCACAAGAAGGATGTCGTGATCCTGCTGGACTCGATTACTCGTCTGGCTCGAGCCTATAACACCGTTGTTCCATCATCAGGCAAGGTCCTGACCGGCGGTGTTGACGCAAATGCGTTGCATCGACCGAAACGCTTTTTCGGCGCGGCAAGAAATATCGAGGAAGGCGGCAGCCTGACGATCCTGGCCACGGCACTGGTTGATACCGGATCCAAGATGGACGAAGTTATTTACGAAGAGTTCAAGGGAACCGGCAACTGGGAAATCCACCTTGATCGCCGTATTTCCGAAAAACGGGTATTCCCGGCTATCAATATCAATCGGTCGGGCACGCGTAAGGAAGAGTACCTGACCGAGCCTGAAGAGCTGCAGAAGATGTGGGTACTGAGGAAGGTGTTGCATCCGATGGACGAGCTGGCAGCGGTCGAGTTCTTGCTCAACAAGTTGCAGGATACGAAGACCAATGCGCAATTCTTTGAGGCTATGAAGAGATAGGCGAAAAGAGCGCGTTCCGCAGGCAAAAAAAAGGCCCGTCAATAGACGGGCCTTTTTCGTTTAGCTCTTAACGCTTCATCCTTTACCGCCATCCACGCTCCAGATGCCGCTGCCTTTGGTCGAGATATAGAGGAAAATAAAGCAGTACATTACTGCCGCATCGCCTCTGTTCATGATTGGCAGGTAGCTCTCTGCACTGAAATGCGCCATCCAGTAAGCTGCCGCCATCAGGCCGCTGGCCAGAAATGCGATTGGTGCCGTGAACAAACCAATCATTATCAGTGCACCGCCTATCAATTCAATCGGAGCTGCCACATACAGGATGTGCGATGGCGGATCGAAGCTTGCTGGTGGAAACCCGAGCAGCTTCTGACTGCCGTGAAACAGAAACATAAAACCGGTAGTGATACGCAACAGCGCGTAGGTTTGTTCCTCATATGCTTTCATGAATGAAACCATGGTCTGACTCCCCCTTATTTTTAGTTGACGTGGTCCTGGTTACTGGCCACTGATCTATTTTTATTGGAATCTTCCGCTGCAAGCCTACCACAGAATATCCGTGGCCCGAATCCGCTTGCTATCAGCTGTTGCGCACAAAAAACCGACAATCTGTCCATTTCCGCGGTGAGACATTGGCGCAGAATGGATTCCCCGGTAGTGTCGACATTTTCAAGCATAAACAGAGGATTGGTAGTGACTGCAGAATTGGAGAAAACGGAACGAACGTCGATAAGCCGGCATGCTGAACGTGGCTCATATGACCGTGAAGAGGCATACGCCATCCTGGACGAGGGCATGATCGCTCACGTCGGACTGGATACTGGCAGTGGCGTCATGGTCATCCCGATGACCTACGCACGCCTTGGAGACGACCTCATCCTGCATGGTGCGGTGGCCAGCCGCTGGCTCAGTAGTTTCAAGGAGGCCAGGCCAGTGAGCGTGTGCGTCACGTTGCTTGATGGGCTGGTCCTGGCGCAGTCAGCGTTTTCTCATTCGATGAATTACAGGTCAGTGGTCGTGTTCGGTGACGCCAGGGTCGTTGAAGACGATGAGCAAAAGCAGGCGGCGTTCAAGGCGTTGCTCGAGCAGCTTGTGCCCGGTCGCTGGGAAGATTCACGGCAACCTGACCGCAAGGAAACTGATGCCACGACTGTTTTATCGCTGCCTATTAAAGAAGCAAGCGTAAAGGTACGATCCGGCCCGCCTAAAGATGCTGCCAAAGATCTTGAGCTGCCTTATTGGACAGGAGTAATACCGCTGGAACTGACTGCCGGCGAGGCGATTCCTGATCCGGCCATGAAAGATGAGCGAGCTGTTCCTGAATACGTGTCGACGTTCAGTGTCAAAAGGTAACAATCGATATTCAGACCAGGCTATTGCCGCGGCTTAGTTGTCAGGGAGAACTCCAGCGATGCAATCGCAAGATGCTGCCGGCAGCAAAATCATTTTGCTCTTTGGGGAGTTCTACGTAGCCATCAGTCTCGCTTAACGCCGCAAAGTCGCCCGACGTATTGGTAGGAACCGGTGTTGCGCCAATTTTGCCGTCAGCCAGGCTACTCACACGCACTGGCAGGAAACATGTCAACGGTGGATTGAAAGTTATCGCTTCATTAAGAACTGCGGATTCTCGCGGCGTATCGTTGCGCCCGGCTGCCTGCAGCAATGCCGGCAGGACATATTGCCGGCAACACACCAGCGCGGATACCGGGTTGCCAGGCAGCGCGAATACGGCCTGCTTATCGGGCCCGGTACCGAACCACATCGGCTTGCCCGGTCGCTGGCTGATCTTGTGAAAAACCATTTTGACGCCCAGGTCTGCCAACACCTGCGGCACGAAATCAGCTTTACCCATTGAAACGCCGCCACTCAATATGAGAACGTCAGCTTCCTGCAAGTGGCTGGCAATGTGTTTCTTAAGGAGTGCCGGTTCATCGACCAGATGATCGTGTGCAGTATTTACGAAACCCTGCTGCGACAACATTGCGACTAACGCCGGGCCATTCGACATGCGTATCTGGTGTTCAGCAACCGGCTTTCCCGGCGCAACGAGTTCGTTGCCGGTGGATATAACGCGAACCACTGGTTGCCGGCCAACCTTAACGGACTCCAGCCCACAGGATGCGATGATCGCTATATCCATAGGAGAAATACGCGTTCCCGCCTGCAAGACTTCCTGTCCCTTGCGGTGGTCGGAACCTTGCGCATGAACAAATTGACGTTTCTGGCCCTGGGTAGCCTTCTTCCACAGTCGCCATCTTGCCGTCAACGGAGATTCTCTCGACGGGAATAACACAGTCGCTTTCCTGGGGCAGCACGCCTCCGGTCATTATCTCTATGCAGTTCGCGTCATCAGTCAAAGTCTGTACCGGATCCCCCGCATGTTGCGTTCCCTGTATCGCAAACTGGCGGGTGCCGGCGGCCAGTGCGTCGAAGCGCACTGCGATACCGTCCATCATCACGCGATCGAAAGGCGGTTGGTCGCGTTCAGCATTTACTGACTGCCGGAGGACTCTCCCTGTCGCATTCGTATAGACGACACTCTCGCTCTCATACGAGGGCATCGACTCTGCAATAGCCTGTGTTGCTTCTGCCGTCGTCAACATAGTGATTAGTCGTCATCCCGGGAAATCGCGCGGTGCCCAATGTCACTACGATAATAAACGTTGTTCCAGCTGATTTTTTGGGTCTGTGTGTATGCGACTGCTTGTGCTTCTGCGACAGAATCTCCCAGGCCGACAACACACAGCACCCGACCACCGCTGGTGACGACATCTTCGCCGTCCATCCTGGTGCCTGCGTGGAATACCTTGGCGTTTCCAGTCGCTACAGTGGGACAGGCCATTGATCCGCTCGCCCCTGGCATAGCTGGATGGGTAACCGCCCGCAGCCATGACCACGCCGAGTGCGGCCCGTGGGTCCCACTCGGCTCGTTGTTCCGCAAGCCGGCCAGCAAGTGTTGCCTCGCAAAGTGCAACCAGGTCGGACTTGAGGCGGGCCATGATCGGCTGGGTTTCCGGATCACCCAGGCGACAATTGAATTCGATAACTTTCGGTATGCCTTCCGCTGTAATCATTAATCCCGCGTAGAGAAATCCAACGTAGTTGATACCGTCCTCACGCAACCCGGCAAGGGTTGGTCGGATGACCTGCTCGAGAATTCGTTCTTCAATTTCCGGCGTGACAACCGGTGCCGGGGAATAGGCGCCCATGCCGCCAGTGTTTGGTCCAACATCGCCGTCATCGCGCGCTTTGTGATCCTGTGAGGTGGCGAGTGGCAATATGTCGCGGCCATCGGTGATGACGATGAAGCTCGCTTCTTCGCCCTCAAGAAATTCTTCCACGACGATGCGCTTGCCGGCATCACCAAACGTGCCGGTACCCAGCATGTCTGTCGCAGCCGCCTCCGCCTCGGCAAGTGTTTGCGCAACGATGACGCCTTTGCCGGCAGCGAGTCCATCCGCCTTTATAACAATGGGCGCGCCTTGTTCGCGAATGTATTCCAGTGCTGGCTCGAGCGCGTCGAAATTACGGTAGTCCGCCGTCGGAATGTTGTGTTGCTTAAGAAAGTCCTTGGTAAAGGCTTTCGATCCCTCCAGCTGCGAGGCCGCGGCCGATGGGCCGAAACAGCGCAGGCCCTTTTCCTGGAATTTATCAACGATGCCGGCAACCAGTGGTACTTCCGGTCCAATGATGGTCAGGTCGATTTTTTCGGCTGTTGCGAGTTGCAGGAGTGTGTCGATGTCTTCGGCGCCGATCGGGACGTTGCGTACACCGGGTTCGAGTTCGGTGCCGGCATTGCCTGGGGCGACGAGGACTTCGCTGACGGTAGGCGACTGTGCGCACTTCCATGCGAGGGCATGTTCGCGTCCGCCACCGCCGACAATTAGTATCTTCATCCACTTGCCTTTGCTGATGCCATTCGCGGCTAAAGCCGCTCCTACAAACAGTTTATTTTTGATCAGGGTGCCATCCGTAGGAGCGGCTTTAGCCGCGAATCTCCACGATACGCCTTTGGTCGGTTAATGCCGGAAATGCCGCATCCCCGTAAACACCATCGCCAATCCATGCTCATTTCGCTGCGGCAATAACCTCTTCATCCCGCATCGAGCCGCCCTGGCTGAATGATCGCCGAGATGCCGTGTTCCGCGGCGCTGTCGATGCCGTCGCGGAACGGGAAGAACGCATCTGACGCCATCACCGAGCCTTTTACTGTGAGTCCTTCATCCGCTGCCTTGATAGCGGCAATTTTGGTGCTGTAAACACGGCTCATCTGCCCTGCACCAACGCCGATCGTCATGCCATCCTTGCAAAAGACGATCGCATTCGATTTTACAAACTTTGCGACTTGCCAGGCGAACAGCAGATCCTGAATCTGGGCATCGTCCGGCGCCTTGTCCGTCACTAGCTTGAGATCGGCTGCCGTAATGATTCCCTTGTCTTTGCTCTGCACCAGCAAGCCGCCAGACACTTTCTTGAAATCGAAGCCGGCGTCATCTGCGTGTGCCTTGTTACCTGTTTGCAGTACGCGAACATTCTTCTTTTCGGCAAGTATCTCGAGTGCATCCTTGTCGATATCAGGTGCGACGATGACTTCGACAAATTGTTTGTCGATGATCGCCCTTGCGGTGTGACTTTGCAGTGTCTGATTAAATGCGATGATGCCGCCAAATGCCGAGGTTGGGTCGGTCGCGAAATGCTTTCTCATACGCATCGTGAATATCGTCGCTTACCGCAACGCCACACGGATTCGCATGTTTAACGATGACGCAGGCCGGCTGCGTGAATTGCCTGACACACTCCAGAGCCGCGTCACTGTCAGCGATATTGTTATACGACAGCGCCTTGCCCTGGAGCTGGCGTGCGGTGGCGAGCGAACCGGGAACCGGCGCCTGGTCACGGTAAAACGCGGCCTCCTGATGCGGGTTTTCACCGTAGCGTAGTTTTTCGATGCGGCCGCCGGCGTAGAGAAAACGCTCATCCAGCAGCTCCTTGCCTACAGACGCTGACAAATAACCACTGATCGCCGTGTCGTAGCTCGCGGTATGCGTATACGCCTTGGCCGCGAGCCCCCGACGGTAGGTTTCTGACAGCTCGTTGCCTTTTAACGCGTCAAGAATTGCAGAGTAATCATCCGGGATCGACCACAACCGTCACACCTGCATGATTTTTTGCTGCAGCGCGAATCATCGCCGGCCCGCCAATATCGATGTTCTCAATAGCGTCTGCCAGTGTCGCATCCGCACGGCTGATTGTTTCTTCAAAGGGATACAGGTTGACGGCGAGCAGGTCGATCGGTTCTATACCGTGCTCGCTCATGACGTCCTCGTCCACGCCGCGCCTGCCGAGCAGGCCGCCATGAATTACGGGATGCAGGGTCTTTACCCGGCCCCCCATTATTTCCGGAAACCCGGTTTTCGACGAGACTTCGATGGCGGTGATGCCAGCTTCATTGAGTTGGCGACAGGTACCGCCGGTGGAGAGAATTTCGATGCCGAGGTCTTGCAGGCCCCTGGCAAATGCAACTAAGTTGCGCTTATCAGAAACACTGATAAGGGCGCGGCGCACCGTAAACATGAATAGCCTTTATTGAAGTAGCGAATAAGTTTTGAGTTTTTTGCGCAGGGTGCCCCGGTTTATCCCAAGAATTCCTGCTGCCTGGCTCTGGTTGCCACGCGTGTAATCCATAACAGCCTTGAATAGCGGTTCTTCAACTTCGCCGAGGACCAGGTCGTAAAGATCGCCGGGGCGGTCACCGTTCAGGCTCGTAAAATATCGATCGAGTGCTTCTTCCGTATGCTTTCTTAGCGACTTTTTCGTGATTAAAGCATTTAACTCGTTATTTTTATGCCTGTTTTCGTTTTTATTATTATGGGCCACTTTGCAACGATTCCTGAAATGAGTTCGCACACCTGCTGCCGATAACAATTTCTACGCCGCGATACTTTCACCTCCGGCTGGTGAGCCAAAGAATTCCCGCGTAAGACGAATTTGCTCGGAAGCACTATCAACACGCACCACCTGTGTCCGGAATTTCCCTGCGTTAGTCAGGCCGGCGCAATACCAGGTCAGGTGCTTACGACCCACCCGCACGCCAGTTGTATCCCCATAAAACTGGTACAGGTCGCTAAGGTGGCCGAGCATAATATCACGGACTTCATTTTTTTCTAGTGGCGCGACATGTTGCCCGGTTTTCATATAGTGATTCAGCTCGCGAAATATCCATGGTCGGCCCTGTGCGCCGCGACCGATCATCAAACCATCAGCGGAGCTTAGGCGAAGAACTTCAAGCGACTTCTCCGGAGTGGTTATATCTCCATTGGCGATCACCGGAATTTTTACGCTGCTCTTTATTTGCGCAATCGTTGCGTATTCTGCGTTGCCTTTGAATTTGCAGGCGCGGGTTCGACCATGTACAGCAAGCGCCTGTATGCCGCTCGCCTCAGCAATTTTTGCGATTTCGATACCGTTGCGATTCTTCTCATCCCACCCGGTACGCATTTTCAGGGTTACCGGCACATCAACCGCGGCGACCACGGACTCAAGAATTTGTGCGACCAGCCGCGGGTCCTGGAGCAGGGCAGAACCAGCCTGGCGCTTGCAGACCTTCCTGGCCGGGCATCCCATATTGATATCAATAATTTCGGCGCCGCGCTCAACACACAACCTGGCTGCAGTGGCGAGTTGCTGCGGCTCCGCGCCGGCGATTTGCACCACGCATGGTGTGACGTCCATATCCAGGTCCAGTCGTCTTTGCGATTTTGCGGTACTCCACAGGGAAATATCCGCTGTGGTCATTTCGGATGTTGTCATCCCGGCACCAAAGCGACGGCATAGTTTGCGAAAGGGTGCGTCGGTTATCCCTGCCATTGGGGCGAGCAGGAACGGGCTGGATAGCTTATAGGGGCCTATTTGCATGATAGCGGCGCTTGGCCCGGACTATTCATGAATACGCTCGCGCCCTTGCTTGATCTTTGTTTACACACGGAATTTTCCTCTTTCGGGAATACCCACTGGTATTCCGCTCGGTCGGAAAATCCCGTGTGTAAACAAATCTCTGCCCAATCATCACGGCGATTCATGAATAGTCCGGGCTGGGGGCTAGTTCTTGAAGTCTTCATTGGCGCAGCGCACGCGCCCCGGGGACACGCGGTAGCAGACATCGAGTTTGAAGCCGGTGGCCTCTTCAGACGGGCTTGCAATGGTAATGACAGCTGTGAAGTTTTCTCCTGGCGTAACCGGTTTGCTTGGATCCAGATCGCCGGCGAGGTATTCGTTTGGTTCGAGAACGCGGCTGCCGATGACTTCTTCCCAGCGGTCCGTCAGCGATACGTGCACCAGCGGGAACGGCAGCGGCTGTTCGGATTTATTGACGAGGCGTGAGAACACGGTCAGCACTTGCTCGTTTTCGTCCGTGCTGCCGGTGGTCGACTCAAACTGCCAGCCCTTGATGTCCCATTGCGGTGTAATGGGTTTTCCCAGCATGCGATAGACAGGACCCATGGTCTGGTTGAAAAATCCGTAGGTTGCCAGTGAGTTGCGTGTGCCGTGCATTACCTGGCCCAGCAACACCAGCGCCAGGACTACAACGCCGGCAATGGTGGTGAAGCTGGCCGGGTCATATCTGCGCCGGCCGCCACGCAGGTTATCCCGGTTGAGTGCATAGGTATCGGCGAGCTTGCCGTACTCGTCAATCTGGCTTCTGGCATCGCTCTCCGCTGCAAGCCGTTCTTTATCGATGGCGCTGCGAACGAATTCGCCTTCCATGATAATCGTCTCGACTTCGGCCGAGTTTTCTTCAAACATTTTGCTTGCGACATCAGCACCAAATGCTTCTGCGACAGACTTTTCGTCGGACTGTTGTTCCGCTGCCGCGGCAGCCATGAGTTCCGCGTCGATTTCCATATTGACGGTCATCTCTGCTTCGGTCTGGGACGGGACTACGTGCTCCGAAACAGCGTCCGCTTCCGGCTTATCATCACCGTCAGGTTCGTCGTCTGCTTCGATTGCGCGGATCAGGGCCTCATCTTCCGGGCTGAGTTCGTGCTCTTCATCGTCGTCTGCTTCTTCTTCATCTGCGGCGACCTCATCGCCTGCAGATTCATCCGCTTCTTCGTCCGCAAAATCGTCAGCTTCTTCTACAGACTCATCCTGATCTTCGTTTTCTTCGTCGCTTTGAGAAACTGAATCAGCATCGCTCCATTCCCCAATTTCACCATCCGCCAGCGCACGTGCGGCGAGATCGATCTTCGCCTCGAATTCACCGGTAGATTCGGCGCGACCTCTGCGGTGCTCCTGGTCGCTGTCGGTATCTTCGACCTCGGTTTCCGCGGGCTCATCTTCGGCAACCTGTTCAACTTCAGCGGAGTCCTTTTCCTCCGGTTCTTCTTCAGCAACGACTTCAACTTCAGCTGAATCCGCATCCTCCGGTTCTTCTTCGGCATCTAATTCAGCTTCTGCCGAGTCCTCTTCTTCTGTTTCGTCTTCGGCCGATTCCCCGAAGTCGTCGTCGAGCAGCGGGATTTCGTCCGTTAACTCGTCCTCGCTGATGTCGTGCGTGCCTGTGATGTCCAGGCCCATCGCTTCGGCCTGCATTTCGAATTGCTTGTCGAGATCCACTGGCTGATTCAGCTCAACCGGCGTCATTGCCGCTGCGGATTCCGGCTCTTGTCTGGCTTCCCTGGAGGACAATTGATCGTGGATTGCCGCGAGTTCCTCTTCCACCTCGAGCGGAATAACATCCCCACCGGAATCATCATCCAGCAGGTCAGTCCAGTCACCGGGTTCGCTGAGCGCAAGATCTGCCTGCGCCTCATCGAATGCCGATGTGTCCGGGTCCTGAGTGTCCTCGGCGCGTCGTTTGGGGGAATCAGGTGGTGGCGAATACTCACCGCTGTCGTCGAAGTCGTCACCCAGGGGTGTGTTGTCATCGTAGCGTCGTTCCATCGCCACGATTTCCGGCTCGTCCTCCAGTTCCAGCGCTTCCTGTGCGGATGAATCCTCGTCCGTCGCTGCGTCCCCGACAACGTCATCCAGAACACGCCATTCGACGCCGGTATCTTCTATGCGGACATCACTCGGGCCGGCCAGTTCATCGAGCGTCTCAAGCAATCGTCTGCTAGTCTCGGCCAGATCGTCGTCATCAGGCAGGTCATCGATCACGGCATCGTCTGCGAAGTCTTCAGGTGGCGCAATTCCGAGGTGGTCGCCAGTTGCTTCCGGCATGGACTCTGACAGATGATCGAGCGCACTGAACGCGTGGCCGCAGCCGCCACAACGTACCCGGCCGCCTGCCTGCTGCAACACAAGCGCGGTGACGCGAAACGCGATCTGACATTCAGGACACTGTGTATACAAGCCGAGGTCTCAGTGTTTGGTGCCCGCCAGTCGGGCCCAGTTGTCTTGTACTACCGCAGGCGCGAAATCGATCTGGTGTCGATAGTCATTCGCGACGTCTTCCACCTGCTCTGAAAGAATACCTGAAAGCGCCAGCAAACCGCCGGGTTTAAGTCGCATACAGATAAATTCTGCATATTCGCTCAACGTCCCTGCCAGTATGTTCGCGACGACGATGTCGAATTGCGGCGCATCCTCATCGATCGTGGTTCCTGCCAATAAGGCATCACTAACGTCATTTCTGGCTGCATTTTGCCGGGTTGCCGTTATCGCCTGCAAATCGATATCGACCGCAGTGACGAACGCCGCACCCAGCTTCAGCGCAGCCACCGACAATATGCCAGAGCCACAGCCAAAATCGAGCACCGTTTTGCCTTGCAGGTCGATCTGCTCAAGCCATTCGAGGCATAACGCCGTGGTTGGGTGTGTTCCGGTGCCAAATGCCAGTCCTGGATCAAGCCTGATCACAATAGCGTCAGGTGCCGCAACATCAATATCGCCCGGCACGACCCACAGCCGCTGGCCGAATTGCATGGGGCCGAAGTCCTTGAGCCATTCGCGCTCCCACACCCGGTCGGCAAGGGTCTCAATATGGTGCGTCGGCAATTCGTCGAGTTCCAGCGTCTGGCGGAGATCGTGGCACAGGGAATCGAAATCGGCGTCTGCGGTGAACAGCGCGGTCACTCGCGTGTCGGTCCACAACGGTGTTTCTCCCGGTGCCGGCTCGAGGACCGGGTTGTCGCCGGCGTCTGTCAGCGTTACCGACTGAGCACCGTGCCGCTGCAGTATTTCTTCCACGCGATCCGGCTCAATTGATTCGAGGTTCATGACAAACTGGCGCCACTCCATGCGGGCTAGATACCGAGGCGTTTTTCCAGGTAGTGAATATCGGTTCCACCGGCCTGGAATGCAGCATGCTGGAAGATTTCCTGGTGTAAGGGCACGTTTGTCTTGATGCCCTCGATTACGATTTCTGATAACGCGTTGCGCATCCGCGCAATCGCCGTCGGACGATCGTTGCCGTGTGCGATGATTTTACCAATCATGGAATCGTAGAAAGGTGGTACGCGATAGCCGCTGTAAATATGGCTCTCGACCCGAATTCCCGGACCGCCAGGCGAATGCCACAACTGCACCATTCCCGGCGAGGGCATGAAAGTCTTCGGATCTTCGGCATTGATGCGGCACTCAATTGCATGCCCCAGGAATCGTACGTCTTCCTGCTTGAAATCAAGCGGTTCGCCTGCTGCGATACGCAGCTGTTCTTTAACGATGTCGATGCCCGTGATCATCTCGGTAACAGGGTGCTCTACCTGTAACCGGGTATTCATTTCGATAAAGTAAAATTCGTCATTCTGGTAGAGGAATTCAAACGTGCCCGCGCTGCGGTAGCCCATATCCAGGCAGGCTTTAACGCAACGCTCACCGATGCGTTTTCTTTGTTCTTCAGTGATGCCGGGTGCCGGCGCCTCTTCTACGACTTTCTGGTGACGCCGCTGCATAGAGCAATCCCGCTCGCCCAGGTGAACCGCGTTGCCATGATTATCTGCGAGCACCTGGAATTCCACATGTCGTGGTGTCTCGAGAAATTTCTCCATGTAGACGACGTCATTGCCAAAAGCGGCCCCGGCTTCAGCCTGTGTCACTGCTATCGCGGCAATGAGAGAAGCTTCGGAATGCACGACACGCATGCCGCGACCACCGCCGCCGCCAGATGCTTTGATAATTATTGGATAGCCAATATCGCGGGCAATGCGCAGGTTTTCTTCGGCATCGTCACCGAGTGGACCATCCGAACCTGGCACGGTTGGGACGCCGGCCGCTTTCATGGCGCGAATGGCGGCGACTTTGTCACCCATTTCCCGAATGGCGCTGGCAGGCGGTCCGATGAAAACGAAGCCGCTGGATTCAACCCGTTCCGCGAAGTCGGCATTCTCGGAGAGAAAGCCGTAACCGGGATGAATGGCGACCGCATCGGTCACTTCCGCGGCACTGATAATGGCCGGCATGTTGAGATAACTTTCAGCCGACGGCGGCGGACCGATACAGACCGTCTCATCCGCCAGCAGTACGTGTTTCAGGTTGTTATCGGCCGTGGAATGAACTGCCACGGTCTTGATTCCCATTTCACGGCAAGCACGCAATATACGCAGCGCAATCTCGCCCCGGTTCGCAATTACAATTTTATCAAGCATGGCGTCGAGGACCGATCACTCGGCACCACGTTGGTCGATCATGAACAGGGTTTGTCCATATTCGACCGGGTCGCCGTTTTGCGCACGAATAGACTTGATCGTCCCGGATACTTCGGCCTCGATCGGGTTCATCATTTTCATCGCTTCGACAATGCACAGGGTGTCACCGACATTGACGCGGTCACCTAGCTGTACAAAATCTGCTGAGCCCGGGGAGGGTGCACTATAGAAAGTACCGACCATCGGTGCGGTAACCGCGTGACCGTCCTCTTCCGCTTCGGCAGCTGCCGCGGCTACTGGTGCGGGTGCAGGCGCAGCCGCTACCGGCGCGGCCGGGGCCGCGGCCAGCACAGGTGCAGGCGCAGGCGCAGGTGCCTGACTTGAGTAGCGGCTGATGCGCACTGACTCTTCACCCTCGGTAATTTCGATCTCGGCAATGCCGGATTCATCCAGCAGTTCGATGAGTTTTTTTACTTTTCTTATGTCCATTATTTTTCCTCAGACAACTGCTGTGATGCAGCTTGTAGTGCGAGTTCATAACCATAGGCGCCAAGCCCGAAGAGACATCCTGCGGCAATATCGCTGAAGTAACTCGAGTGACGGAATTCCTCCCTGGCGAATACATTGCTCAGGTGGATTTCAATGAAGGGAATACTGACGGCCAGCAGCGCGTCGCGAATGGCGATGCTGGTATGCGTGAACGCGCCCGGATTCAGGAGAATGAAATTCACCGCATCGGTCCGCGCCTGTTGCACCCGATCGACGATCTCGTGTTCGGCGTTACTCTGGAAACAATCCAGGTCGTGACCCAGCGTTATCGCCATCGCCGTCAGCCCGGTCTCTACCGCAGCGAGATTGGTCTCGCCATAAATGCCCGGCTCGCGCGTGCCAAGCAGGTTGAGATTCGGACCATTGATCAGGAGCAGGCTCGCCATTATTAGCTGTTATTCGCCAGTTTACCGGAGATGGCAGCAATTCTAACCCTAATCGGGGTAGATAGCGCAAGTTTGCTGATTTGGGCGTTGCTGACGGGTACTAACTGGAATGGAATTGCGTTTAACTGTAGGAGCGGCTGTCTTAACGGATGCGCTTTGGTCGCGGGGCGCAGGGATGTGCGGAGGCTAAGACGTCGCGAATTCTATGGTTCGCGCGTAAGTTGAGCATTCGCGGCTAAAGCCGCTCCTACAGCCTAGCGCACATATAGTGTTCCCCTAGATCGTCTCGAGGGCCGCCCTGGCGGCTTCGATATCGATTTTTCCCGCCTTAAGGTCCTTGAACACCGCAACAATGCTTTCAATATGCACTTCGACGATTTCACCGATATGGGTCTTGAGTAATTCACCGTTCGGTGCGAGCACCATGGTGAAGGGCATGCCGATGAAATCTATCCCGGACGCTTCCGCCGCGGCCATGGCGTCTTCCTGGCCAACCAGGATCGGATAGTTGAACTGTGCCTCTTCCGCATAAGCGATAACCTGATCCGGAAAATCAACGGCAATGCCGATGACCTGGATGCCATCTGCACCATGCGCTTCCTGAGTCTTTTTGAGTAATGGAATTTCGCGCCGGCAAGGGGCGCACCAGGTTGCCCAGAAATTGACGAGCCGGCCCTTGCCATTCCATTCCGAGAGCTGGCGCATGTTGCCATCGAGATCCGGTAGTGCGAAGTCGATGTTTGAATCCGTGACTGCCGTTGATTCGGCAACGGGTTCTGGCGGCAGGTTTTCCTGTTGTGACTGGCTTTGAAGCCGGTAGGTCGCAATACCTGAGATGAGTAATCCGACCAATACGAATGCAATCGCAATATTCTTTTTCATGAGTTCTCTAATTTTTTGCGTTTATGGTTGAGTCATTCCCCGTTGCCATCCTGACGTGTTCCGTAAATTCCTTGGCTTTCATGTAGCCGACAACTTCATAACCGTGCCGTTGCATGCCATCGGTGCCGAAGAAAATAATTGTGGGCGGGCCAAACACACCGAAGCGCTTCAGCAGCGCCTGGTCCTGCTCATCGTTTGCAGTAACATCGGCCTGCAACAAGACTGCATTTGATAATGCCTGTTGTACGCCGGCATCGGTGAATGTGTACTCCTCCATCTCGATGCAGGACACACACCAGTCAGCATAGAAATCCAGCATTGCCGGTTTACCAAGCGATGCGGCTTCTGCCAGTGCGGCGTCCAGATCCGCCGTCGTTTTGATACGGCGAAACGAGAGACCATGTTCTTCGGCGACGACCGCGCCGCCACCGCCGGTATTCAATGCCGCCAGTGGGCGCAACATGCTGTCGCTACCGGCAAGTGAACCGATGAGTAATACCGCGCCATAAATAATGGCCAGCAAGCCAAAACCTTTACCGAGTTTCTGTACGCCCGGAGCCTCGGGTGTGACCGTAGTAAGGCCGCCAAGCGTGACGCCCATCATGAATATGAGTACGGCCCAGAGTGCCAGGGTCACCTCACCCGGTAACACGCGCGACATCATCCAGATGGCGAGGCCAAGCATCATGAAGCCAAACGCATTCTTGACGGCATCCATCCACGGTCCGGCACGCGGAATCAGTTTGCCGGCCGATGCACCGACCAGCAGCAATGGTGTTCCCATGCCCATGCTTAGTGCGAACAATGCTGAACCACCGCGTACCATGTCACCCGTTTGACCTATTACCGTAAGTGTCGCCACTAGTGGCGGTGCAACGCAGGCAGTAACGATGAGGGACGACAATGCGCCCATCACAAATGCGCCGATATACGTGCCGCTTTTCTGCTTGCCACTGATCATGCTGAGTCGGCTTTGAAATGATGAAGGCATTTGCAGGTTAAAAAGGCCAAACATGCTCAGCGCGAGCACCACAAACAGGCCCGCGAAAACTGTAAGAATCCATGGCTGATTAAATATTGCCTGCAACTGCAGGCCGACTGCGGCTGCCGCGATTCCGGCAGCGGTATAGACGAGGGCCATGCCCATTACATAGGTCAATGCCAGTGAAAAGCCGCGTGATGCCGTGATCTCGTCACCTTCGCCGGCAATAATGCCTGACAGGATTGGCACCATAGGCAAAACGCACGGTGTGAACGCGAGTAACAAACCAGCGCCAAAAAAGGTTGCGATTACCAGCAACATGCTTGATCCGGAAATCAATTGTGCCAGTCGCGCCTGTTCTGATACCGGTGCACCCGCGGCGCCAGAGGGAACTGCGGCAGCCAACGCCGATACTGTCGTCGCTGCGGGCAGAGATACGCTGAGCAACTTGGTCACGGGCGGATAGCATATGCCGCCATCCGCACAGCCCTGATATTTGACCTCAATGTCGAGATCCATCGCCTCAGGCGTGCCGCGTGCAATGGTCAGATTGGCGAAAACGTCATTGTGATAGACCTCCATCTCACCGAAATACTGGTCGACCTTTGTCTCACCGGTTGGTTTCTTGAGCTTGCCGGCCTGGGCTTTGTCAGATATGACCGTCGCGGAGAACTTGTCCTTATACAGGTAGTAACCCTGCGTGACGCGGATCGCTACCTCGACATTGTTGCCATCGAGCGCGGTCAGGATGGGTTCAAAAGCTTCATCGACCGGCAGGAAATCGGCGTTGGCGCCACCAAAGGTGCCGAATGAGCCATCCAGCTGCAGCTTTCCGCCATCGTCATTCCTGGCCACCAGCGTGACAGTCTCGGTCCATGTCTGGGGTGGATAACAGAGGCCTAAGTCAGCGCAACCCTGGGACTTAATGACGAGGTCGGCCGATTCCGGGGCATCGCCGACGACCGTGTAAGGAATGCGAACAAAAAAGCGGTTGCGATAAATCTGCTGTTTGCCGAAGAACTCGTCCTCGTGCTCCAGGCCCTCCGGCATCTGGGCGGCACCGAATACGATCGAATCCGTGCCGCTCAAATACGACATCTTGTTGCGATACAGGTAATAGCCATCCTCAACGACCCAGTCGATTTCTATTGCATCGCCGGTGTCGGCGGCAGCGTAGCGATAGGCAACCTCCGGTCGCAGTGGATCCTCATCCTGTGCGTACGAGGACTGAGCGAGCGGCATGACCAGCAAAAAGGTTGCAAGAACGGGTTTCAGAGCTTTAAACATGGATGATCCATAGGAATTTCAGGTAGCAATAACAGGACCAACCGGACACCCATATTGTTACCGATTATGTGAACAAATGGCCCAAATCGGACCCGCAGGATACCGGCCACAAGGCCCGAAGTCATGGAATCAGGCCGCATTATGAGTACCCCGCAACGGCCCATAGGCACCGCAAACAAAAATGTTGCGCCGAAACGCTTGAATTTTGCCGCGCCGTCCCTATCATTAGCACTCCTTGCGACCGAGTGCTAACAGGTGCCGGTCTGGAAAGCCGCATAAGTCGGTTAATAATCAATAGTTTATAGGAGATCTAATCGATGAAGATTCGTCCGCTTCATGACCGAGTCATCGTAAGACGTATGGAAGAAGAGCGCACATCCCCTGGCGGAATCGTCATTCCGGATGCTGCGGCCGAAAAGCCGATCAAAGGCGAAATTGTTGCTGTTGGCAATGGCAAGATTCTGGAAAGCGGCGAAATCCGCGCACTGGATATCAAAGCCGGTGACAAGGTGTTGTTTGGTAAGTACTCCGGCACCGAAGTCAAAGTTGATGGCGAAGAGCTTCTGGTAATGAAAGAAGACGACATCATGGCCGTTATTGAAGGCTAGAAGTCGGTTTTTCGCACAAGCTCTACTGAATTTAATTTAAAGAGGATTAGTTAAATGGCTGCTAAAGAAGTACGTTTTGGCGACGACGCGCGCGCAAAAATGTTCGCAGGTGTGAACGTTTTGGCAAACGCCGTAAGAGTGACCCTGGGTCCTAAAGGTCGCAACGTTGTGATCGACAAGAGTTTTGGCGCACCGACCGTCACGAAAGACGGCGTGTCTGTTGCCAAGGAAATCGAGCTCGACGACAAGTTTGAAAACATGGGCGCACAGATGCTCAAGGAAGTTGCTTCCCAGACATCTGATGTCGCAGGTGACGGCACCACGACCGCAACAGTTCTCGCGCAGGCAATTTTGCGTGAAGGCCTGAAATCGGTTGCTGCCGGCATGAACCCGATGGATCTCAAACGAGGAATCGACAAGGCGACGATCAAGACGGTTGCTGAACTCGAGAAACTTTCCATTCCTTGCGCAGATGACAAGGCGATTGCACAGGTTGGCAGCATTTCTGCTAACGCTGACACGGCAATCGGTGAGATTATTTCCCAGGCAATGCAGAAGGTCGGTAAAGAAGGCGTTATCACCGTTGAAGAGGGCTCAGGCCTGGAAAACGAGCTCGATGTTGTAGAAGGCATGCAGTTCGATCGCGGTTACCTCTCGCCTTACTTCATTAACGAGCAGGCGAGCCAGAGTGTTGAGCTCGAAAATCCTTTGATCCTGTTGTTCGACAAGAAAATCTCGAACATCCGCGATATGCTTCCGGTGCTGGAAAGTGTCGCTAAAGCAGGTCGTCCGCTGCTCATTATTGCAGAGGATGTCGAAGGTGAAGCGCTGGCAACACTGGTCGTCAACAACATTCGCGGCATCGTTAAAGTTGCTGCGGTTAAGGCTCCAGGCTTCGGCGATCGCCGCAAAGCCATGCTGCAGGACATCGCTGTCCTGACCGGCGGCCAGGTCGTATCTGAAGAGGTTGGTCTGTCACTGGAGAAGACGACGCTGGACGATCTTGGTGAAGCCAAGAAAATCCAGATCACCAAGGAAAACACGACGATCATCGACGGTGCCGGTGCTGCTAAAGATATCACCGGTCGGGTTGATCAGATCAACGCTGAGATTGAGGAATCCAGTTCTGACTACGACAAAGAGAAGCTGCAGGAACGAGTTGCGAAACTCTCCGGCGGTGTTGCCGTAATTAAGGTTGGTGCTGCGACCGAAATCGAGATGAAAGAGAAAAAAGCCCGTGTTGAAGACGCGTTGCACTCAACTCGCGCCGCTGTGGAAGAGGGCGTCGTTGCCGGTGGTGGTGTCGCTCTGATCCGTGCATCTGTTGCACTCGAAAAGCTCAAAGGTGACAACCACGATCAGGACGTTGGTATCAAGATCCTGCATCGTGCACTTGAAGAGCCGCTGCGTCAGATCGTCAGTAATGCCGGCGAAGACGCCAGCGTGGTATTGAATGCAGTAGTTGCCGGCAAAGGCAATTACGGCTACAACGCCGCAACTGGCGAATACGGTGACATGATCGAGGCCGGTATCCTGGATCCGACCAAAGTCACGCGTTACGCACTGCAAAATGCTGCATCCATCTCCGGACTGCTGTTGACAACCGAAGCTATGGTTGCAGACGCACCGAAGGACGAATCAGCTGGCCCGGCTATGCCTGATATGGGCGGCATGGGTGGCATGGGCGGCATGATGTAAATCATTCGCTTAAGCGAAGTAATGAAAAGGCCTCGCATAGCGGGGCTTTTTTTTGAGGTTTGTGGTGTAAGTCATCTTTCTATTCGCGGCTAAAGCCGCTCCTACAGCTTCTCTGATTTCTGGGAGAATCTGTGGTGATGGCTGATACCTGTAGGAGCGGCTTTAGCCGCGAATGGCCTGGCCCCAGTTTCCCCTTTGGTTCACGGACAAGGCTTAGCCGCCCCCTGTGTCTCCGGAAACTCAGCCAGACTTCCAGCATCGAACACTGGCTCCGAGAAATCATCCTCCCACAGGCATTCCCAATAGTTGGCACGCCGAAAATAGAACTCCCACGCATCAGCACGTCGCTGCACCAGCGGAATCATATAGATCATTTGCATCGTTTCAATTTCCCGCGCCATGCGCAGCGGACCAAAGTCCACCGGATCGAGGCCCATTGCTGCAACAATTTTCGCCACCTTTTCTTTTGCATCGCGATGGTCTGAGGCGATTGGAATGCTGACCGGCCCATCTACTACCGAAGTGTCGTCGATAACGAACGCACCCATCGTCGCAAACACCTTGACCACCTTTGCGCCGGGATTCCAGCCCTGAATCATCTCTGCACTCGAGGTCTGCAGCATTTTTTCCGGGTAGCCATCCGCGCCCTGCTGAAAGGGCATGGAGGCGTCGAGAATAATTTTGCCATCCAGGTTGCCAAGGCTTTGCGCGACCTTTTCCATGGGCGGCCAGGGCACCAGCGTTAGTATGATATCGCCTTGTTGCGCGGCTTCCTTTTGTGTTGTTGCCGATGCGTTTTCGCCGGTTCTCGCGATCAGTGCTTTAACCTTGTCGCTGGTCGGATTGCGCGAACCGTAGACAACACGGTAACCCAGTTGTGCAAACTTAGGTCCGAACGTATCGCCCATATCGCCAGTTCCGATAACGGCTACCGTCTCGCGTTCCTGCGCAGGCAACCCCGCAGAAAAGATGCCGAGCGCTACACTCAAGAGAATTATTCTGATTCTGTACATGGTCAAAGCCTCGCTTCTCTTATTCATCCAGACCGATATTCTTGCAACAGTGCCACGAACATTACTAAAGGATAGCAATAACGGCGCATCAATTGATAATGTGGGTGCACTATGCCCAATCCGATTCAGAGCACCGTGGCCCCGGTTCGACTACTCGGGCACGATTTTTCACTCTTTTCCGGGAAAGCGCGCGCCTATCTGCGGCACAAGCAGATCCCGTTCGTCGAGGGCGTCACGCCCGCAGATCGCCAGCTCATACAAGCGCGTGTCGGGCGGCGCGTAATACCCGTCGTAGTGACCGCTGATGGCGACTGTGTGCAGGACACGACTGAAATCATCGATTATTTCGAGCGCCTTTATCCTGAGCGATCAGTTTATCCACAAGGACCGTGGCAAAAACTGGTAGCACTGTTGTTCGAGGTCTATGGCGATGAGTGGCTGGTGTTGCCGGCAATGCACTATCGCTGGCATTTCAAACGACAGAATCTGGCCTACGTACTGAAGAATTTCGGCAACATTATCAAGCCAGGCTGGCCGCGCTGGCTGCGGCCAGTTGGCGGGCTGCCGGCTGCGATGATATTCGGCAATCTGTACAAACCGATCATGGGGCGCAGCCGCCGCAACATCGGTGAAATAGAAAAGAGTTACGAAGCCTTTCTCGATGACTTCAATCGCCACCTTGAAGGGCATGATTATCTGCTCGGCGGGAGACCGTGCATTGGAGATTTCGGCCTGATCGGGCCGTTGTATGCACATCTGTACAACGATCCCTATCCAGGTAAGCTGATGCGTGAGCGTGCGCCAAACGTGGCACGCTGGGTTGAACGTATGCAACAACCCGATAATTTCGATGGTGAATTTCTCGACGATGATCAGGTGCCGGACACGCTACTCTCCATGCTTAAGCGAATGTTCGACGAACAGTTACCGGTGCTCGTGGATACGCTACGCAGGGTTGGGCGATGGGCAGCAGAACATCCGGACGCGAAGGGTATTCCACGCTTCATCGGCAAGCACGAGTTTCAACTGGGTGATGTCAAAGCGACTCGATACGTCATGCCATTCGCACAATGGATGTTTCAAAGGCCATTGGCTCATTATCAATCTTTTTCTGGTGAGCAAAAAGCACGCATTGATCCTATACTTGATCGGCTCGGTGGCCTGGAAGGAATGAACGAACCGGTTGCGACACCACTCAAGTTCGAAGATTATCGAATTCGACTGGTGCGCTAACGATCTCGCTTGCAACAGCGAGTGCTGGACTGACCTGATGAAAAGACAAACTCTGAACAAAGCGTTGTTCATAACAATTCTGTGGTTATCGTCATGGATCTCCGGCGGCAACCTGGTTGCGGATGAGGTCGCGCCAAACCTGGTTCTGGTAACACTGGATGGCGTTCGCTGGCAGGAAGTATTCGCCGGTGTCGATATGAGTCTCATCGAAGATGAGCGTTACACCAATGCGCCCGAGCGCCTCAAAGAATTCTATTGGAGTGATGAACGCGAGGAGAGAAGAAAGTTGTTATTTCCTTTTCTTTGGTCCGTTATTGCTTCCCAGGGCACCCTGATTGGTGATCGAACCCGGAACAGCTTTATGAATGTAAGTAACGGCTGGTGGTTCTCCTACCCGGGCTACAACGAAATTCTGACTGGTAAAGCAGATCCAGCCATTGATTCTAACGACAAGAACTGGAATCAAAACGTCACATTTCTGGAAGCTCTGAATGGCCTGCCGGAATTCAAAGACCGGGTACTGGCCTTTGGTTCCTGGGATGTCTTTCCTTACATCATCAATACGCAACGTAGCGGCGTGCCAGTGAATGCAGGCTTCGCCATTGATTCGGCCGCATCGTCTGACAAGTTGCGCTGGTTAAATGACGTGTCGGCTGCGGCGCCTGAGTTGTGGAGCACGGTCCGGCTCGACTTTCTCACGCATGGATACGCAATGCAGGCGCTGGAGAATCAGCATCCGCGTGTGGTGTATATCGCCTATGGGGAAACCGATGACTTTGCGCACGATGGCAGTTATGACCGGTATATTGACGCGGCCCACCGGACTGACGAGATGCTGTCAAAGCTCTGGGAATGGCTCCAGGCGGATCCTGTCTATCGTGACAACACGACATTGTTGATTACGACTGATCACGGTCGGGGTAACACGCCAGATGGCTGGCAGCATCATGCCAGTCCTGTCGCTACAGAAAAACTGGGTGTCGAGAATGCACCCGATGGCGTGGTCGGATCTGATCAGACCTGGTTTGCGGCGATTGGTCCAAATATTAATTCTGACGGTTCGACAAACGGGCAGTGGACACAATCACAAATCGCCGCAACTGCGCTCATTAGCCTGCAGCTTGAGCCTGAAAAAATAATGCCGCATGCCGATAACGCGATGCATGAGTTGCTACATTGACCGCAGAAAACAGGATCGCCGTTTTCGTTGATGTGCAAAACATCTACTACACGACGCGGCAGGCTTACGGGCGGCAGTTCAACTATCGTGAACTCTGGCAAACGATCAGCGCCGAGGGAGAAATTGTCTCGGCAACCGCATATGCCATTCATCGGGATGATGACAAACAGCTCAAGTTCCAGGATGCGCTCAGGCATATTGGCTTCACAGTAAAGCTGAAACCCTACATACAGCGCAGCGATGGCTCCGCCAAAGGTGACTGGGACGTTGGCATCGCAATTGATGTGTTAGACGCAGCATCGGAAGTTGATACGGTCGTTTTGCTGTCCGGAGATGGAGACTTCGACCTGCTGCTGGCAAAAATCAGAAACGACTATGGTGTCAGCGCCGAAGTCTACGGCGTACCAGATCTAACGGCGAACTCACTTATCAAAGCCGCAGATACTTATCATCCTATCGATGAAAAGTTTTTGTTATAAGGAACCGATAAGTACTGTTGCGTACCGCAATGAGTTCATCCACCGATATCCCGCCCTAAAAATATACTTCATGATGCTTCATGGGTTTGTGTGCCCGTTTGCAATACGCTGGAGGTGCAACATGGGTTCTTTGACGATATTGGTGATTATTGCACTGGTCGCGACTGTCGCGGTTCTGTTCACCGGACTCGCCTCGATGGTCAAAGGCGGTGAGTACGATAAGCAGCACAGCGTGCAGCTGATGTTTACGCGGGTTGGTTTTCAGGCTGTAGCTATCATCCTGCTTGTTGTAGCGGCTTTGTATGCTGGAAGTTTCGCCTAAGTCACGCACTGACCGCATCGACGAGATTTGCGGTCAGCTGGAGTCGATATGCATTCGCGCCGAGCAACTGGAGTCCCGGTTTGCATCGGAGCTCGCTTGTGTGCGGCCAGAGTTTGCCGATAGTGCCAGGAACCTGATTCATTACCTGGCACTTCGCCAGGTCGATCTTCGTGATCTTCAGGGACAGTTGACGGACCTGGGATTGTCATCTCTCGGCAGAGCCGAACAACATGTATTGGCGTCGGTACGAACCGTACAAAAAGCGTTACGTAACTCTTACGGGGGTGACCGGGTTGATCTGGATGCCGGGCGAAGAATTTTTGAACATAACAAGACCCTGGCGGAATTACATACGCGAGATCTCCTCGGTGCAAATTCCGATGGTCGCGGTGTCGACATCATGGTTACCCTGCCTGTTGAGGCCGCTGAAAACTATCAATTGGTGTGCGATCTCATCGCCACCGGCATGGATATGGCCCGAATAAACTGCGCGCATGATTCCAGCAACGACTGGCTGGGCATGATTGAAAATGTCAGGCGTGCCGCCAAGGACGCAGCAAAAGACTGCAAAATTCTGATGGACCTTGCCGGACCGAAACTCAGGACCGGAGGCTTGATGCCGGGGCCGGGGGTTCTGCGTGTTCGACCGCAACGAGACGTTCTGGGACGGGTAGTATCCGCTAAACGCATTCGCCTGATCGCCGAGGATACGTTGTCGCAAGGCAAAAAGGTCGCGGTCCTGCCGGTGCCGCGAAGTTGTATCGATTATGCGGAGCCAGGGGACGAGTTGCGATTTAGAGACTCGCGCGGCAGAAAGAGAAAATTCAATGTCCTGAAAAAGGATGAGAACGGGCTGATTGTCGAGTCACACAAGCGAGCTTACGTCGCGACAGGAACAAAATTCAGGTTGATCAGGAAAGAAACGGGAGAAAAAATCAAGTTTCGGATTGGCAAGTTACCGCCGGTGGAACAACCGATCATTTTGCGGTCTGGCGACACGCTAATCTTAGAAAAAGATAACGAACCCGGAGAGCCGGCGCGCATTGGCAAAGATGGATCGGTATTGAGGCCGGCGCACGTGTCGTGCAACGTACCTGAGATCTTTCAGCATATCTGTATTGCAGATTCTGTTTCGCTTAATGACGGCAAAATAGAAGGCACTGTCAGAGCCGTATCCGACAAGGAGCTTGCAATTCAGATTACACGGGCCAAGGCATCTGGCAGTCGGCTCCGTAGCAACCGCAGTATCAATTTTCCGAACAGTGACCTGCAACTCAAGGGACTGACGGAATCGGACAAGCGGAATCTTGAGTTTGTCGTCAGGCATGCCGACGTGGTCGGGCTGTCTTTTGTAAGCCAGCCTGCGGACATCATCGCGTTACAGGATGAATTACAGAAATATCCGAATTGCGATGTGGGCATCGTTTGCAAAATCGAAACGGAACAAGGATTCAATGATCTGCCGAAGATATTGCTGGCGGCGATGCGCCATTATCCGATCGGCATCATGATTGCGCGTGGCGATCTGGCTGTGGAATGCGGTTGGGAGCGACTCGCGGAAATTCAGGAAGAGATGTTATGGTTGTGCGAAGCAGCACATTTGCCGGTTATCTGGGCAACCCAGGTGCTTGAAGGCAAATCGAAAAAGGGCCGGCCGTCACGTGCTGAAATTACAGATGCGGCAATGTCGCAGCGTGCCGATTGCGTGATGCTCAACAAAGGGCCACATATCCTTGCTGCCATTAAAATGCTGGACAATATTTTGCGGCGCATGCAGAACCATCAATACAAAAAAACCGCAAGACTACGGAAACTAAGTATTAGTGATATTTGATCAAGACGGCGAAGCAGGGCTTACCTGGAGCCGCAAAATTGCCTGGCAGCCCCGGTTTTTACATTGAAATTGAGCCATCCCGGAAGGAGGAAGCGCCAAGTAGAGCATTGATAAGGACCGGGGTTCCCTCGGCAGCTGCCTGCTTCGCCTTAGGTAATACATCTCCTATCTGCTCAGGCCTCTCGATCAAGAACCCTTTGGCACCCAATGCTTCGGCAGCCAGGTGATAGTCGCTGTGCTGCAACCGGGTGCCTACATCGTCCTGCAATATTTTCACCTGCTCACGGGCGATCTGTGACCAGCAGGCATCATTACCGATAACTGCGATTACGGGAATTTTCAAACGCACAAACGTTTCGAATTCTATGAGGCTGTAACCGAACGCGCCGTCGCCATAAATCACCCAGGTTTCACTATCGGGGCGATGCAGCTTCGCGCCCATTGCGAAACCTGCGCCAACGCCCAGCGTGCCGAACGCACCCGGATCAAGCCACGAGAGCGGGCCGCGTGGGCGAACGGTATATGAAGCGGTTGCGACAAAGTCTCCGCCATCGGCGACGATGATGCTGTCATCATTCATCGCGGCGTCAATCGCTTTGAGCAGCGCCAATGGATTCACATTCCCGGTATCTGTGTTCGACTCTGCAATGATCTCCTCCTCGCGCTCATCATCCCGTGCGCGCAAGCTTTTGAGCCAACCGGAACAATCCAGCTGGCAGTCATTTGCCAGGGTGCGCAGGAACTCACCGCCATCGGTTAGAACACCGATCGTCGGTTTACGATTCATCGTCATGTCGTTTCGGCTGCGATTTACCGATATGAATGTGGAGCGGCGCGGAATATGTGCTCCATAGTCGAGTCGGAAATCACAGGGCACGCCGGCCAGAATTACACAGTCCGATTCGCGTAAAGCAAGGCGACGTTTGTGGCGCAGGTGTAGTGCATGATCCCTGCCAAGTAAGCCGCGCGCCATACCCGACAAATACACAGGAATACCCAGTTTGCCGACGGCGCGGGCCAGTTCGTCTGCTTTATCCGCCTGCAACATTGCCTGGCTGCCGATGACCAGCAATGGGCTCTGCGCCGCCTTGACTGCAGCGATGACCTTTCCCAGCTGTTCGGATGGGGCTTGCTCAGTGTTAATTTGTTGCACTACCGGCTTCTGTTCATTCCCGGCGGCAAACTGCCGCCGCAGGTGAAAATTCAGATAAGCTCTTTGCAGTTTCGCCGTTAATGACTTGCCTGAGGGTGTCGCCTGGCCATACCAGCCACGAATAACAGACTCTTCATATAGCAGGTCTATCGGACACTCGATAAAGACCGGCCCGGGAACACCTTGCTGCGCAATTGAAAACGCATGTTCGAGCGCAGGTCCAAGATCACGCACGCGGCGCACGCCTTTCGCAAACTTTACGTGCGGCCGCATCAATTTCATCTGGTCAATATCCTGTAGTGCGCCTTTGCCCTTCAGGATTGTGGGCGCTGCACCCCCCAGGATGACAACAGGAGACTGTGCGAGTTGTGCATTCTTTACCGCGGTAATGGTGTTCGTTAGCCCAGGGCCTGCAGTTACCGCGGCAACACCCGGAATACCACTAAGGCGCGCGCTCGCATCGGCTGCGAATACAGCAGTAGCTTCGTTGCGGACATCCACGATGCGAATGCCACAATCTTTTGCGCTCGCCAGTATTGGCGATATATGCCCGCCACAGAGTGTAAACAGTTGCTGCACGCCTTGTGCCTGTAAAACCTGTACGAGTAAGTCGCCGCCGTGCATATCTCTTCTCCCCGGGAACTGGTGAGCTTAGCAGCTAAACTATTACATATTGCCCAGCATCTAATAACCATTCGGTAAATGGATCATCCAATGAAACGAACAGCCTGTCTGACAATTTCCTGCATGCTCATATTTTTGGTATCGGCGCTACACGCTGCTGCAGAACATGAGTCAGCAGATATCCTCGAGTTGCGCCAGGAGGCCGAGCGCGCCTATAAAGAAAGGGATGCTGAGTATGCACAATTGCTGTTCCAGCAACTGGTGGAACAGTTTCCGGATGACCCCGAGGCCTGGTTTGGTCTTTCGCGCGCATACGAATGGAGTGGTGACCTGGATAAGGCGACTGCCGCTGCCGAACGAGTCCAGGAACTTGGCTATTTCAGTGCGTCATACCTGTCGCACCGCCTGGCTCAACTATTCGCTCTGGATGGGCAACCAGAGGCGGCACTGCGATGGCTGGCACGTGCCCTGGAAGAAGGCTACGAGGATCGCCCGCTTATTCAATCGGATGAGGCATTCGTGAGCCTGTTGCAGGACCCTGAATTTGTTCGACTTGCCGCAATCCTGCCGTCGCATGTGACAGATCGAACCGCCGGGCTCCGCTTTGATATCGACTACCTGGTGGAAGAAGCACAGCGGATGCATGCTGGCCTCGATCGACCAGCCTTCTCGTCCCACTTTGTTCAGGAAGCGAAGGCGTTGCAAATGGCTATTCCTGAGTTGAGCGATGCGGAGGTGCTGACCAGTGTGATGCGTTTATTAGCGATCCTGTCTGATGGGCATACCGGGATTTACGGTGCCGATCGCGATACTCCGCTCGATATTACCCAGGAGACATTGCCGCTAAAGTTTTATTTGTTTGACGAGGTTGTCTATATCGTCGACGGGATTGGCCCGGCAGCGGAATTTGCTGGAAGCCGGGTCCTGAAGTTCGGTGATCTGTCGGCTGAAGAGACCATGCAGGGAATGTCGGAATTTCGTGGCCTGGATAATCCGATGACATGGAAATGGATGGCGCCGCAGTTTTATCTGGGCCGAATTCTAATGCTGCAGCAGGTTGGCGCGACCACCTCCACTGAATCTGTCACGCTTACGTTGCAGGACGCAGCCGGACAGGTCAGTGTGCAAAAAATACATAGCGGTGATTTCAACGTTCGACGGAAACTCCGCCCGTCGCCAGCTGCGACGGGAGATGTGCCTCTTTATCTGCAGAACGTCGATATTGAATACTGGATGCAATCGTTTTCGGATCAACGTGCCGTTTATTTTCAGTTCAATCAGGTGCGCAATGGCAAAGATCAAAGCATTGAGGATTTTGCTACCCAACTCGCGGAACGCCTCGTCAAAGAAAATGCCAGGAATCTGATCATCGACGTGCGCCACAACAATGGTGGTAACAACACATTGGTTCGTCCACTGATCAGGACCCTGGTCTCATTCGAGAGCGCATCACCAGGCAATAAAATTTATGTAATCACCGGCCGCAACACGTTTTCTGCGGCGCAAAACTTCATTAACAGAATTGAGCAATGGACGGACGCGATTTTCGTCGGAGAGCCGAGCTCGTCGAGCCCCAATTTTGTCGGTGAAGAAACCAACCTGTTACTGCCATACAGTCGTATACGCGGCAGTATCTCTACACGTTACTGGCAGGATTCAAGTCCCGGCGACAATCGTGCGTGGATTACACCAGCAGTGCCTGTCAATCCAACCGCTGCCGCATATTTCTCCGGCGAAGATACAGCGATGGATGCGATATTCAAGATTATCACCGTCGAGCTGGACCAGTAACCAACACCAGGAAGCGATCAGAATCGTTCGCATTTGGTGCGAGGCGGACGGGAACCTGTCGTTTATACTGTCTTGCGATTAGCAGCGCTGTTACGCGGGCTGCATAATGCACTGAACAGGCAGACTTGGAGAATGTGGTGATCCGAAACGCTGGAATGTTAACCTGGTTTTTCTTGCTGGTCGGCGGTTGCGGTAACGGCGAAATGTCCGAACCGGAGTCGCTTGCCGATCTCAGGCTTTACGTTTTTGATTGTGGAATGTTGCGCCTGGAAACGGTCGAAGATTTCTCAGTTGCCAATGATGAGACGGACGTTCGTGACTTGAGCGTGCCGTGCTACGTGATTGAGCACGAAAAAGGACGCTTGTTGTGGGATGGCGGACTGCCATCGGCAACCGCTGATACGGACGGTTGGCAGGGAGAAGGGATGCTCTTGCGGCTTGACCGAACGATTGCAGATCAATTGGCTGATATCGATTTGAATATGAGTTCTTTCGACCTCATGGCCTTTTCACACATGCATTTTGATCACGTCGGCGTGGCGAACGAAGTGCGGGGGGCAAAGTTAATCATTCAGGAAGCCGAGTACGATGCGGCCTTCGCCGATCCGGTAACATTGCCGGGCGCCGATCCTTCGCTGTACAACAAGCTGAAAGATGCAGAGACACTGTTTATTAACGGTGATCATGACGTTTTTGGAGACGGTCGGGTCAGAATTATCTCAGCACCGGGCCATACGCCAGGGCACCAGGTCTTGTTTGTGGATCTGACAAATACCGGACCAATCGTGCTTTCCGGTGATCTGTATCATTTTGCACTTAGCCGGGCAGAACGGCGCGTCCCCTCGTTCAATGTTGATACTGATGCGACGTTAGCATCGATGGACCGCATCGAGGCATTTCTCGTAGAAGAGGGTGCTACGTTGTGGATCGAACACGAGCTTGCCTTGTTCGAAACGCTGAATAAATCACCGGAATATTACGACTAGGGGAAAAGCGGTCGGTCATGCGCAATCGCGGCAGGATGCCGCCCCTACAAATCGTAGGAGCGGCATCTTGCCGCGCCGCGATATCTTAGATCTCGACAGCTGAACCGGTCACCTTGATCCCGCCACTCTGCGGAACATCTACAGTTATCCGACTGGGTCGACCCATTGCTTCGCCTTGTCGTATAAGAAACGATGCCGGTGTCGAAATAATACCCGCATCGCGAAGATAGCCACCCAGCGCTGCAGCTGCTGCGCCAGTCGCGGGGTCTTCGACTATGCCGCCAATCGGAAAAGGATTGCGGGAGTGGAACAGCAATTCTTCTTCGCGCCAGATCAGCTGTAGTGTCGTCAGGTTCTCGCGCAGCATTAGCGCTTTTAGTTTTTCGAAATCGTAATCGAGATCGGCAAGTCGGTCAGCTTTTGCGACGGCCAGTACCAGGTGCCATGCGCCGGCGTAAGCCACCGCCGGCGCAATCGAACAATCGAGATCATCTCCGGACCATCCGAGTGCAGTCAGCGCCTCATCGAGTAGTTCACCGGGCACCGATTTGTGTTGCGTATCCACAGAGACAAGCGATGCTTCGGCTTTGCCATTCCTGATTCGGGCTGTGACAGGAACTTCTCCGATCGACGTTGCCAATCGATAGGTGCCCTCTCCATCGGTGGTGCCGAGTACGACGCCGGTAGCTATCGTCGCGTGACCGCAAAAGGAAACTTCTAATTCAGGGCTGAAATAACGGACCTCCCTGTTTGTACCAGTGGCCGGGGCGACAAAAGCGGTCTCGGAGGCACCCACATCCGCTGCAATTTTCTGCATCGTTGCTGCGTCCGGGAGTTCGTCCCCCACCCAGACACCTGCGGGGTTGCCGCCGGACGGATCATCTGTAAATGCTGACAGGCGGTGTAGTTTTCCGTTAGTCAATTTTTGCGTCCTTTTTGACGGGGCTACTCAATATCATGTCTCAAAAACCAGCCATAACCTATGCCCAAATTCGTCAAAAACGGGGTATGACAGTATGTCGCACTCGCCCGCTGGGCGGGCTCCTACAATGCTAACTAGCAACTGTAGGAGCCCGCCGTACGATAGGAGCGCTTGCTCAATCCCATTGATGGGCGATCTATCGGCACGGGCGAGTGCGACAATGATCGGCAGGCCCGCCAACCCCAAATCTTTAGAAGATGTAATCGCCCAGAATTTCGATCAAATAATCCGACCATCTTTCCGGAAACGGCTCAGTGATCTCAACAGACCGCGCAAAGTCTTTCTCAAACAATTGCTCGTTCAGTCGCTCAACAGCATCCGGGTGCGAGGTCGCGATATTCAGTTCCTTGTTGATGCTAAAACTGAGTTTGTCCCAGTTCGCGGTACCGAGACACGCCCAGCCATCAAACACGGCTGCTTTCACATGTGACATGCCGGGATACACAAACACCCGGATGCCGTGCTTCAGCATTGCGTTCGCAGCGAGCGCATTGTTGCGCGTGATTGGGCCGCGATCAGTAACCAGCGGCATGATTACACGCACATCAACACCCCGATGCCGCGCTTTCGCGAGCTCATAGAGCATTGCATCATCAGTAAAGTAGGCGTTCTCTACATATATGTGATGCTGGGCATTGCGAATAGCCAAACGCTGCGCGTTGAATATCTCGCGGTCGTCGATGCGCGTGAAAAGTACGCGGACGGGGTAACCGGTGTCCTCAGCGTTGCTGGGTCTGCGTTTGAGTCTTTGCAGGAAGTAGGCGAAGTCTCCAAAAAAACCGGCATGCGCCCATGCGTTATCAAACTCTTCCTGCAAAACATCAACGACCGGTCCGTGAAGTTCCATCATCATGTCATGCCAGTCGTAACGATATTCACGGGCGATGTTCATGCCGCCGGTAAAGGCAACCTTCTTGTCGAGAATCATCGTCTTCACGTGATCCCCGGTCATCCATGGATTGGTGGCTTGTCTTACGTCAATTCTGGAGTCCTGTTCGAGAAACAATCTTACTGATGCCGGTTCCTCGTAATCTTCAGGAAGTGTCGCTTGCTTCTCGACAGTAGAGATAATCGTGCCCAGGCCATCGAGCAACACTTTGACATCAACACCGTCATTTGAGCGTCGTTTGAGTAACATGCCGATTTTTTCGGCGTAGTCGTCGTTATCAAATATGTAGGTGCGCAGGGAAATCGATGACGATGCCGCAGTCGTGGCGTCAATAAACCGCGTAAAGAAGTCTTCACCGTCGATCAGATATTCGATCGTTCCTTTTGATGCGGATCGCCCGGTCAGCAGATCGAGCGATGCCTCCCAGGTATTGAGGTCCATTTCCGGTCCGTCCACGAGCGGCGGAACAGGACTACCGTCAAGGCCGATTAGCCAATCAGGTGTGATCGTTTCAGCGACAGCGTCAGAGGCGACGAAGAACAATCGGTAAACAGAAGATACCGGTCGAAATACAATACCACCCAGGTGGCTCTGCGCGACATGGCCGGCTGTTTGTATGTAGGGCAGGGTCGAACTGCCGGATTGAACATGCCTTTTTTTTGCGGGCTGGCGAACGAAGACAACTATGTGCAGATCGCGGTTTACGTAGACGAATGGCAGCGAGTAATCACCTGTATCGCCAGTATTAAATGCGATGCGATTTGCAGTGATGCCACGCTCCTGCATGAATATTTCAAAAAGCGGCCATCCTAGTTGCATGAATTCAGAAATAGCGACGCGGTCGGTAATCCTGTAATCACCGGGCTTCTCCTGAATAACGGTAGCCTGGAATTTATCGTCATCATCGAAATACAGGAAATAGTCGTCGACCCCGAAATCGAGAACGCTACCGGCTTTCTCATTATGCGGTAGAATTGCAGCGAATAACGAATCACGGAACTCCTGCCAATCGTCGCTTTGCAGAATAGTGACTGACTCCACGTTGTCAGGCATTGCGTTCCAGCGTTCAGCTTGCTGGTACTCAAGCGGGAGAATGTAAGGTCCGGCGGTTTCAGTATCTTGCGTATCGAGCAGTTGAATGCGACCAGACCAGTCCCCGCCGCCATACACGACGTCGTCGCCACGGGTGAATCGAACGAAAAACTGAGAGTCGCTGATGTAGGCCTGGTCGCCGATCAGTGACTGAAGATTTCCCTCATCAGCAAAACGGCCAACCAGCGTTGGATATGTCAAAGGGTCGGGTTCGCCGGCACAGGAGCTCAGGCAGGTTGCGGTAACCCACAAAATGACAAAATGCGTCAGCAAACGGCTTGCTCTCTGCATACTGGCCCCTGGCGGTCTGTGTGTCGGTTTCCTTATTCTAGTCAAGCTCTTGCGTTGCCTGCATTACGGGATAACCGAGACCAGGATGTGTTCAACCTGCATATCCACTTAATCCCCTGTTTTGGCATCCTGATAGCACTACTCTTGTAACCTGCGGTCGAATAGACTGGTCTGAGTTTATCCAATAAAATTAGACAGTTGCACGAATGCATGTGGAGTGGTCATAGGGTGAGTGGTTTTATCGCAGAACTGAGGCGGCGCAACGTCTTGCGCGTCGGTACGGCGTACCTGGTTGTAGGCTGGCTGATCCTGCAATTCGTCGATGTTGTTTTCCCTATTCTGGGTCTCGATGAATCGCTCGGACGCCCGATTCTTGCCGTCTTATTGGTCGGGCTACCAATAGCTTTGATTCTCGCCTGGGTTTTTGAGCTGACGCCGGAGGGGATCAAAAAAGAAAAAGATATTGATCGTTCTAAGTCCGATGCGATGCGAACCGGTCACGTGCTCGATAGAACCATAATCGTCATTCTTATATTTGCAGTAGGGCTCTTGCTGGTCGACAAGTTTATCTTGCAGCAAGAAACAGAGCCGCAACAGCAACTGGTTGAAACTCGCACCTTCAATTCGATCGCTGTTTTGCCGTTCGTCAATTTGAGCGGTAAGGACGAAGACGAATATTTTTCCGACGGGCTCACCGAGACGCTGCTGCATATGCTGGCCCAGGTGCCGGATTTAAATGTGGCGGCAAGAACCTCAGTTTTTTCATTCAAAGACAAGGAAATAGACATTCGAAAGATCGCCGAGAGCCTCGGTGTTGAGACGGTACTGGAAGGCAGCGTGCAGCGGTCCGGCAATACGGTGCGTATTACGGCTCAACTAATAGAGGCCGAAGACGGTTTTCACTTGTGGTCGCGGACTTTTGATCGCGATTTCGACGACATTTTTTTGGTTCAGGATGAAATTGCGACTAGTGTCGCCGATGCACTGCAGCTGACTTTGCAGGGCGGCGCCACAGCGGACGCAGAGCATGGTATGAGCCTTGCTACTAAAGATGCACAAGCTTATGAAAAATACCTGCAGGGTCTGGAGCAAAAGAACATAGCCAGCTACGGCTCATTGCCGCAGGCCGAAGGGTTTTTCAAAGAGGCATTAGCCCTCGATCCGGATTTTTCTGAAGCCAAAGTCGAGCTCGCAGTCACCTATCGGCTTCAGGCTGAAACGGGGATTTTGAGCGCAGAGGAGGCGGAGCAAAAAATCAGGCCATTGATTGATCAGGTTTTGGACGTAAACGCCGAAAATGGCCGCGCCCTGGGCTTGCTGGCCTCAATCGATTGGCTAAATGCCGTACAGATGTACGGCCCGGTATCAGACCAGTCATTGCAGGCAGAGGCTGATCTGAAATCTGCGATCGATCTGGCGCCTAACGATCCGGATCTTTACTTTGCGATGTCACTGGTCGCCCAGATATCAAATCGAAGTGAAGAATCGCTGGAATGGATAGACAAAGGCCTCTCTTGCGATCCGCTGTCCGCCCGCCTGCATTTGCAACGCGGACGCGTGCTGCTCGGAGCATTGGAACGTCCGGAGGATGCCGAGGAGGCATTCGCAAAAGGACGAGAAATCTCACCGGAATGGACAGCGGTTAACTTCGAATCCGGGAATGTCGCGTTTGCACAAAGTCGATTTGCCGATGGCATTAGCTGGTATCAACGGGCGATGGCGTTAGATCCACAGGATCACGAACTGCCTTCCATAATTTCAAGTTTGTATTACCGGTTTGGCTTGAATGATGAAGGTAACGAAATGTTGCGCCGTGCGCAGGCACTTGCACCACAAGAGCCAAGGACACGGCGCGCAGAACTGGAAATGCACCTGCAAGCCGACAATTACGAACGAGCGGCAATCCTGGCTGAAGAAATGTTGCGTGACGATATTGAAAATCGGGCGGGCACATTTTATGTTGCCGTCATTGGCTATGTCAGTTCAATGATTGATCTAGGCAGAGCCAACGCAGTTGCAGATTTTTTCGAATCACTAAAACCGGGCATTAGTGGCACGGGTTACGCACCACCCGGCGCCAACGAAGCGTTCATGCAGTTCGTGCTGGTTCAGGCGCTGGTCAGTATGGGCTCATTTGAATCGGCAAACGAAATTCTCGATTCGTTAATAGCGTTTGCGGATATTGCAATTCCGGCCTGGCGCGATAATGACTACGTCATGGCAACCGTCGCAATGGCGCAGGGAGACCAGGAAACAGCAGTTGAGTATGCGCTGAAAGACCTCAGTGAGCCGCTGGGAACGCAGCTCAACTGGAGCTTCAACTATCAGCATGTAGCCTGGATGAAACCGCTGTTAAGAGACGAGCAGATTGCAAAGCGCGTTGCGGAACTGGAGGCAGAGACTCAAGCGGCAGGTGATGAGATTCGCGTCCTGCTCGCGGGACAACAGTCGGGGTCTCGCTGAGGCGACCATCTTTGTGCGAATTGCCGGTGAGACTAGCGAATTCCCGGACAGGATGAATCTAGGGATATTGTTCAGGCTTGGTCAGAATTACGATAATGTCGGGACATACGGTCATAGTTGGTATCTGAGACCCAAAATCGAACGAAACCACAATCCAGCTACAGGCATTGAAGTCGATATTCAGGCAATAAGGTTTGCGTTATCCCTCTGCCCCCGGTAGTTTTCGTGCTTCGAATTGAGGGGGTATCCCACTGGAAATAAATTTTTGCGATTGCGCAGTTGCGCAATAGCGCAACGATATGACTGTGTTTGCCTCCTCGGTTGCTGATATGCACTACAAACAATAATAAGGGGAATTGACAATGATCAGGAATGTAACAATCGCATTGACAGCTGCAATTGCTGTAGGATTTATAGCGTTACCAAACGCGGCGTCAGCACAAGACGAAATTCAAAAACGTGAAAATGTAGATTACTACCGCGTCATACATCTCAACTTTAAGCCAGGTCACAACACAGACGCGTGGGCAATCCTGTACGGCAAGATTGGACCAGCGGTGCGAGCCATTGGCAGAGAATTCATAGCTCTCGACTGGGAATCAGGTCCCTGGGACACGACACTCTACATCCGCCTGGAAGACGGTTACGGAACCCTGGAATACGCCACATCGCCCCAAACTGCGGAGTTCAGGGCATCACTGGCCGAGCTTGAGGGTGGCGAGGAAGCAGCGGCAAAAGTGTGGGCCGAATGGACCTCGCATATTGATAGTTCCAGCCAGGCCGTTGCGCATATGCATCTACCCCCGGCTGACGACGATTAACTAACCGGTACAGCGATGGACAGGGTGTGGCGCCGCAGCGCTGCACCCTTTTTCATTCAGGCATCTCACTTTCTAAGAGTCCGCAATCGGCCGAGGCTGTGTGAAAGGACAAATTTACAGAAGTTGGTGGTAAGTACGATCTGATTTCTGATCCCAACCAGACCAGCGTCGATCGGTTGAATCAGCATCCCTAAGCGGACAATATGAGTCCGGCTGCGAAATCCTTGTGTCAATAGTCCGATTCAGGCTAACCATTTGCGGCGTCGACACATCTAAGTATCAATGGTGGCGGTTCTGAAAAGTATTGGCGCGCCCACGCGGGCGGAATTCCATGAGGTGATCGCCACGCGGGCGGATCGCTGGTATTCGGCGTGCCTGAGGATTACCCGGGATCGCGATCTGGCCGAGGATGCTGTCCAGGATGCTCTGCTCAGTGCCTGGAACAAGCGGGATCAGTATGAACGTTCCGCGCGGCTGGATACCTGGATTCACCGAATTGCCGTGAATTCAGCATTGCAGATCCTGCGCAAAAGGCGGCCGGGTACCTGGGAGCCGCTTGAGGCAGATATCCCGGACGATAGCTCTACGCCTGACATTGCTCGTGCAGACGAAGAACTCGGTGCGGGCCTGACGGCGGCATTGCAGCATCTTAGTGAGATTGAGCGCGTGTGTTTTGTGCTCAAACATCTTGAGCAGTGGCGCCTTAAAGAAATATCTCAGGAAATCGATGCGAGCATTGGCACGATCAAACAGGCCTTGTTTCGCGCGGTAAAAAAATTGCGTGTAAGCATGGCGGACCTCAGGAGCGAGCGATGATTAACGAAGAAACATTGACACTCTATTTTTACGACGATGGCCTGAGTGCCGGGGAGAGACGTGCGGTAGAGATCGCGCTTGGCAACGATGCTGAACTGGCTGCGCGCTATGCGGCGCTTTGCCGGCAACTTGAGCAATGGCGCGAACCGGATACAACGAAGGCGCCGTCACATGTTGTGCAGCGCTGGCATGACAGCATCGATCGCGCTGCGCGTGCTGAACAGGCAGAGCCGAAAAAACCCGGCGGCCCGGTGCACTTCATGTCGTTCTTCTGGGGTGCTGCCATGACAGCGGCACTGGCAGTTGGCATTGGCATCGGTGTGTATTTTTCCGCTGACACGTTGATTGATCCTTCGGTCGATGACCTTCAGGTTCTAGTGCTGCCTAATGAGAATATGTCTGTCCCGGCATCCTTTACCCGTGGTTTACAGGTGTATCTGCAGGACAGCCAATCGGAAATTGTCGGGCTACCCCTGGATGCCGGCGCTGATCGATCATTACTGGTAATGCAGATCATCGAGCAGAACCGTTTGTTCGAACGTACTGCAACCATGAACAATTCCCCGGAACTGGCGCGGGTTCTGCGTGCATTTGAACCGATTTTGTTGCGTCTGGCGAGTGAGGACATATCGCCCGGGGACGCCGCCGCATTGCGTGCGCAACTGGCGTTTGAGCTTAACGTCGTGCTAACCAAACTCGCCCGAGACACATCCTATGAAGGACAGACAATTTAATTGAGGCAGTAACCATGCAGGTTTTTACAAAGATTATTTTTTCACTGTTGGTATTGATGTTGGTTTCCACAAGTTTTGCGCAATCAGACGATACCAGCAGCGCCGACGAATCCGAGCAGCTCAAGATTGCGGCGCTTGAGGCATTGATGTCTTCACCGCCCGATCGCGCACTGCCGCTGGTTACAAAAGTCCTGGCGGGAGATCACAGTGATGAAGTGAAGATTCGTGCTTTATTTGTACTCAGCCAGATTGACCTGCCGGAAGCGCAGGCCGTGTTGCTTGATACTGTCAGGAACGGCAGTGACGAACTTAAACTTGAGGCCATTCGAATGGTTGGTATAGGCGGCAATGCGGAGGCACTCGCTGGTCTCACCGAAGTCTATGCAAATGGTAACGGTGACGTAAAGGAAAGTGTGCTGCACGCATATCTGATCGCCGACGATAGCAACTCGGTGTATGAGATTGCTGCAAATGCGACCAGCGACGAGGAGTTTGAATCGGCTGTCGGAATTTTGGGTGCGATGGGTGCCAGCGAAGAATTGCGAAAACTACGAGATCGGGAAGGGGACTCTGAAAGCCTGATCCATGCATACGCCATTTCCGGTGACTTTGAGACATTACAGGCACTTGCAATCGACGCCAGTAACCCGGAACGTCAGATGCAGGCGATTCAGGGTCTCGGTATCGTTGGTGGTGACGACGTCAATGCAGCGCTGTTGGAGATATACCAGGGTGCAGATTCCGCAGACGTCAAAGAGGCTGCATTGCACGGCATGCTGGTCGCAGACTATGACGATGGTGTACTCGAATTATTCCGCGCCAGCCAGGATGCCGAGGAGAAACGCGAGCTGTTGCGCATGCTGGTCATGATGGACAGTGACGCCGCGCTGGTAATCATCGACGAAACGCTGAGTGGCAATCCGTGAGGCTCACGACCAGAGTATTGCAGCGTTTGCAGCTGTCCTCAGTATTGCTGATTGCTGGATTCGTCAGCAATTCTGCAAATGCAGCAATTGCGGACATGTCTGCTGACGGCTGGTACACCTGGCGAGTTGCCGCGGCAGAAAGTGCACCGAACTGGTGTTGTTTTGTCTGGAGCGGCGGAAATCTCCAAACAGAGAGCTGCGATTTGGATAGCCGGCATGGCAACTACGGCTCTTCAGATAATTCTCTCGCCGGTGTCGGCGAGATGCAGCTCTATGCCCTGATGAACGACGGCAAAGTGTCAAAGGTGCGCACACTAAGCCCGCAATGTCGTGTAAGCAGTCGGGCGACGATCACAGATCTTGGTATTGTCGCGGGAGATGAAAGTATCGAGTGGCTCGAACGCGTGGTTACCCCGCGGACGAAAGTAAGCGCTGATGCACTGGCCGCGATCTCCGTCCACGCCGGAGATAATCCACTTGATGTGCTCATCGATGTTGCACGTGACAACGATAGTTTTGAGAATCGCAAAGACGCCATATTCTGGATGGCGCAGGTTCGCGGCGCAGATGCAGAATCGCAAATCGAAAAACTCATGTTTGACGACAAGAATCCGGACTTTCGTGAGCATGCTGCATTCGCACTCTCGCAATCCGATGCTCCGGGACGAGTTGTTGCGCTGGTTCGACTCGGCAACAAGGATTCGGTTGCCGACGTTCGGTCGAAAGCGTGGTTCTGGCTTGCGCAAACCGGTGCGGCGGAAAGTGAAGCCAATATTCAAAAAGCGATTCGGGATGAACGAGACAGCGACGTTCGCGAACAAGCAATATTTGCACTATCGCAGTTGCCGGATGAGCGTGCCACCAAAGCGCTGGTCAATATCATCGAAGATCGTCGTCTGGGTAGTGAGGATCGCAAGCACGCCCTTTTTTGGCTTGCGCAACTGGACTCAGATCCGGCGCTGGCTTACCTGGAACGAATTCTGGGCAGCAGGTAACAGCGAGGGTCACGAAACGCGTTCGACACCGCGTTACTGGCCCTACTTACACCGACAAAATTCGTATTCCGGAATCTCTTCTTCAGCACCACCTTTGGATAGCGGCTGCGTGGTTTCGCAGATCAGGTATTCTCCGGGAGGGCACGACGTGATCTTCCTGGCCGGTTTTGCGCTTGGGTTTATATCAGCGCACGCGGCAACGACGACGGCATAAATCGCGATCGCAAACGTGGGCCATATTTTCGAGGGTCGTAAAATCATCTTATTACTTCGGTTGCTGATTGGTCTGGTGATCGATCTGACTTGATGATCGACAACTGCAGACAGTTGGCTCCCTTTTGCTGATCCGGGAGTCGATGCCGCCATTACAAACCAGTATTTGGCTCGCCTGACAATCTTGTGCGCCCGGCCGTACTGCTGCAGGTGGCAATTAGTACGCTAGCAATAATGACTTTGGTCAGTTGCCAATTCCAAGATCGAATTCGCATGTCGCCTATCATACGCGCAAAAACGACACTTCCCGGCCGATCTCGGAAATGGCAAATATTTTGTAGCCGTCATCGCGAAGTCGCCTGATGACATCCGCAGTTTTCTCCAGTCCGATGTCCGCAAAGCGGTGGTGAAACTCCACCAGTAACTGCGTAGGTTTGATCGGGGAGGCCAAAAGTCCATCCAGCACTTCGTATTCAGCACCTTCAATGTCCATTTTGAGCAAATCGATATGTTGGTGGCCAAGCTTCTCGGCGATGCTCGATAGGCTATAAGCCGGCACTTCGATTACATCGTCAATGGTTTCTTTCTCTGCAATCATCGTGTACATGACATCAGATTTGCTGCCATCTTTTTTCAGGCGCGGGTAAAACTTTAAACTGCCATCCCGGGCAGTTACTGCCCACGGGTGAAAATGAAAGCGGTCTGGAAGGTCAGTGTCCGCCAGCATATCGATCGAGTTTGGTGTCGGGTCAAATCCATGCACCGTTACACCGTATTTATCGATTATGGACAGGTCGAAATCTATCTCATCGCCGACGCCGAGCGAATAGACGATACTGCTCTCGTTCAATCCCTCTGGCGTGAACCACCAGCCACCGTCTTTTATGGACGCGACATCAATGTCGTTTTTCAAGCGTAACTCTTTACCAACAAGGCGTTTGAAAAAGCGCTTCTTGCGCTGATATCCAGGTGTTTTTTCTATGCGCTTCCAGGCTGCTATGGCCATTTCTGCTCCTGCTACCGGGTTAGCGCCAGCTCGATATCATAGTCCGGATAGATGCCCTGGTTTTTCGCGCAGCGCAATTCAAAATTGCGATTGCCGGCGGCGGTGCGCTTTGCGCAGGTCACGCCTTGTGTATCTGAACCATACTTTTCGACATATGCTTTTATCTTTTCGTCGACCATCGAACGTTGTGCTGTATTGAGCGCCTGATACATCGTGTCAAAGGTTTTCTGCCATTCCTCGTTGCCGGATTCGCATGCGACGCCCAACCAGGCCAGTCCGAACAGAATTGATTTATTGGTACCCTGGCCCTGCATAAACATGATAGACAGCAAGTATTGAGATTCCTTGAGTCCCTTACTTGCGGTGTCGCTCAGGTATTTGAACGCAGTTTTGTAGTTACCGTCATCGTATGCGCGGATGCCGTTTATCTCTTTTTTGTATAACGTATTGAGTCGTTGAGTGTCATACAAGCCCGCCGTTGCAGGCGCCGCCACGATCAATATCAAAAGGGCAATCAGAGCGCGTTTCATTATCCGGTTCCCGGCAATAACAGACCACTGCAGGTCCTTCAGGCACTACGGTAGCAGATCGGCAAGCACCGCGAAATACGCAGATCAGGTCGCCGGATTGGAGGCAAGACGTGTCTTTTTTTGCCGGGAACGCCAGGTGCGGTAGCCGAGCAAAAACGCCAGAATGACGGCGTAGATGGCTGGATCAGTCGCATCCAGTTTTACCTGCCACCAGTAGTGCCACACCCCGAGAATCGCCGCGACATAAACAGCATTGTGGAGTTTTTGCCAACGTCTGCCCATGCTACGGCGAATCCGGGCAGTCGAGGTTGCCGCCAGTGCAATCAAAATCAGGAAGGCGCAAAAACCGATTGTGATGAACGGACGTTCGAAAATATCTTCAGCAATGGCTGAAAGCAGGAGACCCTGGTCGAGAACCAGCCAGGTCAGGAAATGCATTAGCACGTAGAAAAACGCAAACAGGCCGAGCATGCGACGGAAACGGCTCAGCCAGTTCCAGCCGCTTATCTGGCGCAGGGGTGTTACAGACAAAGCCAAAAGGATAAATCGCAGTCCCCCAGTTACCGAACCGGTCCTGCAATTCTTCCACCGGGTTGGCTCCGAGCGTTCCTGTTATGCCGAAAGTGTCACCGACAATAAGCGCAGCGGGAATCAGGCAGGTGAGAAAAACCAGCGGCTTCCAGATGAAGCGTATTTGGCGAATAGCATCCATGAAAAGTCCACGCTAGAAGTTTTTTCTAAGGTCCAGCCCGTCATACAAATGTGCGACCTGCTCGCCGTAGCCGTTGAACATGAGCGTTGGTTGCTTGGCCGCATTGAACAGGCTTGCCAGTCCGCTGCCGCCGCTCGATCCTATGCGGCGTTCCCTGGCCTGGCTCCAGCGTGGGTGGCTGACTTCAGGATTCACGTTGGCGTAGAAACCGTATTCGTTTGCGGCTGCCAGTGCCCAACTGGTCCGCGGTCGAGTTTCGCTGAAATGAATTTTGACGATACCCTTGATGCCCTTGAAGCCGTATTTCCATGGTACGACCAGGCGAATCGGTGCGCCGTTCTGGTTTGGTAATTCCTCGCCGTATACACCTACAGCAAGTATCGGCAACGGATTAGTCGCCTCAGCAATCGTCAGTCCTTCAACATACGGCCAGCGCAATGATCGGGCACGTTGTCCCGGCATGTTCGCTTTATCCAATAGCGTTTCGAAGACCACATACTTTGCACTGGACAGTGGTCGTAATTGTTTAATGACATCAGCCAGTGGGATGCCGACCCACGGTATAACCATCGACCAGGCTTCAACGCAGCGCATACGATAAATGCGTTCCTCGAGCGTGTACGGCTTGATGAAGTCTTCGAGATTGAAAGTACCGGTCTTCTCGGCATTGCCCGAAACCTCAATCGACCATGGTCTTGTTTTGAAATCCTGGGCATTGCGCACGGGGTCATCTTTTCGCACGCCAAATTCGTAGTAATTGTTGTAAGTTGTTATGTCTTCGTAGCTGTTGGGCGCCTCGTCGGTGCTGTATTCGCTTTTGACGACACCGGAGAGCTTCGTACCGCGTTCGTCCGGCAGCATGGCGCCAAGGGCATCGCCGGCAAGAATCGTACTGCCTGCAAACGCCGCCGATTGCATGAATGTACGACGATTAAGGTAGCTATCCTTGCTCGTGATTTCGGATGGTCGGATATCTGCGGGCTTTCGAATAAGCAATATGTTCTCCAACGATTTAGACTCAGTTTAACAGACCCGGCGACAATGCAGAATATTGCAACGCGATTAGTTTAATTATTCAGGCCAGACACGATGACCAGATCTACGCTGCCCGCTGCGGCGAAACTGCTTAACTACTATTACGCCGCAACCATCGTGTTTGTCCTGCTGGACTATCTCCTGCACATCAATGTTCGCGTGGCTTTCCTGCAGGACTGGCCGGCCTGGCGGGCGTTTTACTATGTCTTCTGTTTTGCTTGCTTCGGGCTGATGATGTGGCGTCCCGGTTGGAGTGCCTGGATTGCGACTTTTGAGTCCCTGCTTACGTTGTCGCTACTCATCCTTAATATGGGGGCGCGCGTGATGATCGTGACCGATGAGATGATCGAAACCGGCCGGGGCGGCGTGACGATGAGTGAACTCATTAATTTCGTGATCGTGTCGAGCGCAGCATATGTTGCGTATACGCGCGGTGCGGCCGTCCTGAGCGGCAAATCGGATCATCTTTAGACCGCAAAATGAGCTTTTTTGTCGCTAAATGTCGTTAACATCGACAAATGCGCAATTATAGGGCAATAATCAGGCAAAACTTTGTGACCTTTTCGGACTCCAATTCAGTAAGGCTCTGTTCAGCTTGTATATGGCAGAATTGAGTCAACTCGAATCATCTTGAATTAGCCGAGTATAGCCCAATTTATTGACGACTATGATCAGTCCTGAAACAGCAAAAGCGACGGCCAGCGAATACGGCCACCCTGCAGCGACGCTGCAAGTGGACGTTATTGCCGATCTGATCTGTCCCTGGTGTTATCTCGGCAAGAAGCGGCTCGACAATGCGTTGACTGCAGTGCACGGGCCGAGCCTCGTTACCTGGTATCCATTCCAGATCAATCCGACGATGCCGGTTGAAGGCATGCCATTTGCAGATTACCTGGCAATCAAATTCGGCGATCCGGAGCGGCTTGAACCAGGGCTGGCGGCATTAACTGCGGCAGGTGAGGCGGAAGGTGTAAATTTTCGCTTTGACAAGATGTCCCAGGTACCGAACACACTAAGCGCGCATCGCCTGATGAAACTGGCCGAGGATGAAGGCGCAGATACCTCGGAGCTGGCGGAAAATATCCTGCAGGGGTTTTTCGAGAAGGGCCTCAATATCGCAGATCGCGATGTGCTCATTGAAATCGGTGCGGCCAGCGGCCTGACAGCGTCGGCGATTAACAAGACACTCGAAGACGATATGTCCAGTCGCATTGTTGCCTCACAGGAAGCGCAGGTCAGGCAAAGTGGTATTACCGGAGTGCCTGATTTTCTAATCAACAAGCGGTTAATTGTTGTGGGCGCGCAAAGCACCGAAAACCTGGTCACTGTTTTTGACCGGGTGATGTTCGGTGAGGAGAGCGATCAGCCCGTTTCGGCTATCGTGCATTAGCGGGATACATCACACATCACACATCGTAGGAGCGGCATCCTGCCGCGATTAAAAACAATCGCAGCGGCGTCGCTCACGCGCATCCGTCTCAATTGTGAGCGAATTCTCAAGACGATTGTGGGGACGGAGCACGTGCTCCGTCCCCCAAGTTCCCCAAGTTAATCGCGGCAGGATGCCGCCCCCACGAAGCGCGCACAACTAATCAACCCGGTACTTGCGCTCCAGCCACTCCAGCATAATTGCATTCAACTCCGCCGGTTTCTCCTGCTGGGTCCAATGACCGCAGTCTGCAATCATCTGAATCTCAAGATCCGAAACGTATGGCCGCATACCATCAATTTGTTTTTGGCCGATGATGCGGTCTTCTACAGCGCCAACGAATAATGCGGGCACGTTAACAATCTGTTTGACCTTTTTGGTAGTTTTCCAGTTGTGCTTCCAGTTGCGATACCAGTTGATCGGGCCGGTGAATCCGCTCGCTGCGAACGCATCAGCATAATAATTTAACTCTTCCTCGCTGAGCAGCGGATCACCCGCGGGATGCTTCTGTTCGAGCATCGCGAGCAAACTGAGCGGGGCACGTTTTTTCGGCTTTTGATTAACGTGATCACCGGAAACGTGCCGGACGCGCATCATCGTATCGATAAAGCGGCGCGGGTCTTCGGCGAAGCGGCGATCCGCTTCATCAGAATCCTGAAAATTGACGATGTAGAAGTCCTTGCCGAGTTTCAGGCGCATATAGGTAATCGGGTTAATGGGCGGGCGCGGAATATGTGGAATGTTCAGAGTAATCAGGCCAGCCATGCGCTCCGGTGCGAGGAGGGCCATGTGCCAGACGAGCATCGCCCCCCAGTCGTGTCCCACGAATATAGCGCGCTCAATCGACAGCGCATCCAGCAACCCATCGAGGTCTCCGAGCAGGTGCTGGATTGTGTAATCAGCCACGTCCCGTGGTTTATCTGTAGCGCCGTAGCCGCGCATATCGGGGGCGATTGCCCGGTAGCCGGCGGCTGCCAGTGCCGGTAGCTGATGTCGCCAGGAGAAGGCCAGCTCGGGAAAGCCGTGCACCAGGATGACCGGCGGGCCATCGCCGAGTTCGTGCACTGCCATGTTGATTTCGCCGGTGTTGATGATGTTGGGTTTGGGGAAGCGGGTCATTGGTTGTTGTCTTCTGATTCGTATGGGGTTTGGAATGCTTGCGGCATCATAACGAAAACGTGCCATTACAGGAGTTCAGATGATCGCCCAGCGGGCGAAATTACGACGCCCAGCGGGCGATAAACCCGATGCCGGCACATTGATTCCCAACAGCATATCAACCACCCCTTCTCCGATTCCCCTTGTAATTTGCCGCGCCCGAAGCTAATTTCTCTTGCTAGACAAAGATGGGGACAATCAGGCGGATCCATTTGTTTCAAGCGACCGGAGAATGGTGCGAGCTCCGGAGCAAATGCCGCCGAATATCACCCCGGAGTTGCCGACCGAACAGCGCGAAAATCGCTCACTAGGCCCGGCCGGCTGGCCCCCGATAACAGGCACTACGAGGCAGAGGTGAATAACCCTGTGAACCGGGTGGTACCGCGATTTTAATAATTCGCCCCGGACGCTTTTTTGGCGTCCGGGGCTTTGTTTTTTGGCAGGAATTAATTGATGGGTTTTAAAGGAATCTCAGGTCGATACGACGGGCCGGCACTCGAGAAAGAGGTGCTGGAATTCTGGCGTGAGCACGATGTGTTTGCAGAGACGCTGAAGCAGTCCGAAGGGCGGCCGCAGTTTACGTTTAATGAGGGCCCGCCAACTGCAAATGGCAAACCTGGTATCCATCATGTGCTGGCGCGCAGTTTCAAGGACGCTTTTCCGCGTTATAAAACCATGCGTGGTTATCATGTACCGCGCAAAGCAGGCTGGGATACGCACGGGTTGCCGGTCGAGCACGAGGTCGAAAAGGAACTCGGTATATTTGACAAGAAAGAAATTGAAGAAAAAGTCGGTATTGAGGAATTCACGCGACGCTGTCGCGAGTCGGTCATGCGTTACATCGATGACTGGGAAAAGATGACAGAGCGGATGGGATTCTGGGCCAATCTCGACGATGCTTATTACACGCTCAACAACAACTACATCGAAAGCGTCTGGAACCTGTTGCAAACGATCTGGGACAAGGGGCTCATTTATCGCGGCTACAAGGTCGTGCCCTACGATCCGCGAATTGGTGCCACGTTGTCCTCGCATGAGCTGGCGCAGGGTTACAAGGATGTTGAAGACCCGTCCGTTTATGTGCGCTTCAAAGTGGCAGGAGCAGAAAATACTTCCTTCCTCGTCTGGACTACGACGCCGTGGACGTTACCGGCCAATATGTTGCTGGCGGTACATCCCGAAATTGACTATGTCTATGTTGAAACAGAAGACGAAACACTGATTCTTGCCGAGGCGTTACTGTCGGCGGTGCTTGGCGATCTTGAATACAAAGTGGTCCGCAATATTAAAGGTGCGGAACTCGTTGGCATGCGTTACGAGCGCCTGTTTGAATATATGCAGGTTGAGGGCGATGCGTTTCGCGTTGTGCCTGGCGATTTTGTCAGCACTGAAGCGGGTACCGGCATCGTGCACACCGCACCGGCCTATGGCGTCGACGATCTGGCGCTTGGCCAGGCACACGGCCTGCCGGTCGTGCACGCCGTTGGCCAGGACGGCAATTTTCTGCCGGAGATTGAGCCTGTCGCCGGCCTGTTTTTTAAAGACGCCGACAAGCCGCTGATCAGGATTCTTAAAGATCGCGGCCTGATGTTCAAATCTGAGCGGATCAAACACAGTTACCCGTTTGGCTGGCGGACCGGCGACCCAATTATCTATTACGCCAAGAATGCCTGGTACATTCGCACTTCGGATTTCAAAGAGCGAATGGTCGAGCTCAATCAAACCATTGGCTGGGTTCCCGAGAACATTCGCGACGGGCGTTTCGGCAAATGGCTGGAGAATAATGTCGACTGGGCGCTGTCGCGCGAGCGCTTCTGGGGTACGCCGTTGCCGGTGTGGACCGATGGCGAGGGTGATTACATTTGCATCGGCTCCATCGCTGAGCTTGAGTCATTAACCGGCCAGCCGCAAAGCGATCTCGATCTGCACCGACCTGCCGTTGACAACGTAACTTTTGAAAAGGATGGCAAGACTTACACGCGCGTACCGGAAGTGATCGACTGCTGGTTCGATTCTGGCGCGATGTCGTATGCGCAATGGCACTATCCGTTCGAAAACAAGGACACATTTGCCAGCCATTTCCCGGCCGACTTTATTTGCGAAGCCATCGATCAGACGCGTGGCTGGTTTTATACCCTGCATGCTATCGCGACCCTGGTGTCTGACAGTGTTGCTTACAGGAACTGCATTTGTTTGAACCTGGTCGTCGATAAAGATGGCAAGAAGATGTCCAAGTCGGTGGGAAACACTGTCGATCCTTATGCAGTATTCGACACTGTCGGCGCTGATGCATTGCGCTGGTATTTTCTGGCGCGGCTTTCTCCGGAGGCGCTCAAGCGTGTCTCTGTCGATATCGTTCAGGATGTTGCCAGCTCGTTCATCAATACGTTCTGGAATACCTATGGTTTTTTTGTTTTGTATGCTCGTATCGACGATGTTGATTTGACCAGGGACATGCCGCTCGAAGATCGCCCGGAAATCGATCGTTGGGCGCTGGCGTTACTGAACCAGACGATTCGCACCTGCACCGAAGCAATGGACCGGTTTGATGCGAAGACTGCGGGCGAAGCGATCGAGTCATTTGTCGACCAGCTCAGCAACTGGTATGTACGGCGCAATCGGCGGCGATTCTGGAAATCGACGGATCTGGAAGACAAGCGCTCGGCCTATCTCACGCTGTATGAATGCCTGCTCGTTACACACAAACTCATGGCGCCGTTTTTGCCGTTCCTGGCCGAAAATATTTATCAGAACCTGGTGCGCAACAACGATAAGGATGCACCGATCAGCGTACACATGAGCGCCTGGCCGGAGGCCGATCCCGCACGCGATGACGACCAGTTGTTGCACGACATCGGCGTAGTCCAGAAGGTCGTTGGTCTGGCGCGCGGTGCGAGAAGCCAATCGGGTGTCAGGACACGCCAGCCGTTGTCACGGCTCCTGGTACGGGCACCGGATGATGCGGCAGCAAAAGCGCTGGAAGATCACAAGGACCAGGTACTCGAGGAGCTCAACGTCAAGTCGATAGAGTTCATTGCGCGTGATGCCGGCCTGGTGAGTTACCGGATCAAACCCAACTTGCCGCGGATTGGCAAGCAATACGGCAAGCTCGTGCCGCAGGTGAAAAAGGCGCTGGAGAGCGCTGATGGTGCCGCCATTGCCGGCGCAGTGGCCAGGGGCGACATGTTTGAAATCGAAGTTGACGGAGCGCAGATTTCGCTGGGCGCTGAGGATGTCCTGATCGAAACCAGCTCCGCCGAAGGCTACGCCTGTGGTGAGGATGGTGGCTACCTGACGGCCCTCGATACGACGCTGACCGAGGACCTGATTCGCGAGGGCGTCGCCCGCGAGTTGATTCGCACGGTGCAGGAGGCGCGCAAGCAGGCCGGTTTGGAGGTGTCTGATCGAATCATCCTGGGTATTTCGGGCACCGCCGGTGTTGCGGCGTCGCTTGAGCAATATCGGGATTACCTGATGGCTGAAACGCTGGCGACAGGCTGGTCTGTCGATCAGGAAAAGCCACTTTATCGGGAATCCCGCACGCTGGATGATGAGAAGTGGAGCATCGAAATCAGCCTGGCGTAATTTTGTGGGTGGATTAAGTTGCGCGCGGTTCCGAAAATCTGATATAAGAATGTAACGCAGGTAGTTGATACCAAACGAGTAGAAAGGATTTCAAGCGGCACTGCCCGCAGGCTACAGGAGGTGGCTGACTCAAAAAGCGTACGAAGCCGCTGTGAGGGGAAAAAAGCGGCAATACTAATAAGAATAACCTGGAGTGGAAATGTCCAACCACGTCAAACGGTTATACGCCGCCGTATCGGTGCTCGCCGGCCATGGTGATATAAAACAACGACTTATAAAGGCGTATGAAGAGAATCTGGCAGTCATCGACGATGACGATTTGCCGATTGCCCTGAAACAGGCATTTGCAGATTGCCGTCACAAGATGAGCCAGGTCGACCCACTGAACGGCGAAGGCCGGATTCGTGCCTCCGTTCGCAAGATGTCGATAGCGGAAGCTGACGCCTGTGCCCACAAATTGCTCGATCTTTATAGTGACATAATCCGTTATGAGGACAGTGCGCAGGAATCATTGCCGCTGAGTATTGCGGAGCAGGTCGCGGTACCGCCGTTTCTGGTTAAGTCGACTTCGCACTAGCAAATCGCCCGTCAGGACGGGCTCCTACAACTCTACGCAGCAACTGTTGGGGCCGTACGGAAATGGAAATCAATCCTGAAGCTGAGTCAGTGCTTCTATCGGGGCGACGGGCGATTTTCGCCGTACTCTATTCCTGCGACCGAATCGGATAATACACATACGTCAAAAGCCGGTCCTCGTTCGTCCGCGCGGGATCGCTGACGTATGACTCCCAGGCATCACCATTGCGTTCGATACCCACCGCCGCGAGATAAGCCGCAATCTTGTCGTGAGTTCGACCAAGGTTCCGATAAGGACCTATGTGCTTAACGCGGACGACCGGACCAGCGTAGGTTGCGCCGATTTTCACTGGCGTAGCCGAACGGGGCGTATTGCTATTAACGCCACGCACCGGGATCCCCGCATCAAATACGAGCTCGGAACCGCTGAATGTGCGCGTGATTGACAACGGAGCACCCGCTTCCTTGAGGTTCTGTTCGTCAATAAAGCTTAATACCTCGAAATAGGCCCGGCCCATCGCCTCAGAGATCGCAGCTGCCGCAGGAATGCTGGAGGTGCGAAAGTATGCGATGTCCACAGCCTCGACCACAATCTGCTCGAGTTCGAGTTCACTGAAATCAGCCTTTGGCATATTTTCAGCAAGTTCTTTGAGGCTTTGCAGGTCTCGCTCGTGTTCCGGCCCGACAATTCCATCGAGCATGAGGCTGAAGTATCGACCTGCAAGGTTGAAACCGAATTCGCGCTCATAACTCCAGACGACCAGCGTGCCGGCTGAGGATTCCGTCAATGTGTAGGTACTGGTTGCGTTCTCTTGCTCACCCGCGCCCAGCGTACTGCTGATGCTTGTAAATGGCACGCTCTCAACAATTGTCTGTCTCCCCTGGCCGATAATCTGCCCGTCCCAGGACATGCTGGCGCCCTCGCCACGAAGCGGACCGCTGATATCAACCCGTATATTCGGGTCAGCATCCATCCAGTGCGACCAGCGATTGATCTGCCGAAAGTCGTTCAGCAGAGCAAAAATCGTTGCGGCATGCGCATCGATTTCGATTTCCCTTTCGATGTATGCCCGCGACGGCAACATCAGGCCAATCACGATCAGGAGGAGCGCGAAGCCTCCAAAATAACGCAAGTACTTGTTCATAGGCGCATCATTAGAAACCTGCGCGCCGCTGTCAACGGGCCTGACCACTGATGACTTACGTGTGCGATAATCGCCGGCCTGATAAATCTGGTGGAGACGCCAAAGTGAACAAACTGATATCCCTGAGTCTTGTCTGCACGTTGTTAGCAGTGGTTGGCTGCGAGGGACCCGCGGAGCCGAGCCCGCCGGTTGAGGTCAAGGAAGCACAAGAGGTCGTACAGGACACCAACCAGCCGCGGCCGGACGTCTATGCTGAATTCTCTTTGGACGCAGATTTATCCGCTTTAAGCGACGGTCAGCGACAGATGCTGGTGTTATTCATCGAAGCATCGCAAATCATGGATGATCTTTTTTGGCGGCAGGCCTATGGTGACGATTACCCGGGCTGGCTTGCGTCGATCGGTGTCGATGAGACGCGACGATTTGCCGAGTTGAACTATGGCCCGTGGGATCGCCTGGATGATGAAGCGCCATTCATGGAAGGAGCAGGCGAAAAGCCTCTCGGCGCGAGGTTCTATCCGGCGGATATGACCAAAGAGGAATTCGAGGCGGCTGACCTGGAAGGCAAGGCGGATTTGTATTCGTTTGTCAGGCGCAATGAGCAAGGAGAACTGACGCTGGTTCCCTACCATGTCGAATATGCGCAGGAACTCGCGCATGCAGCCGACCTGCTGCGACAAGCGGCAGACCTGGCAGAACACGAGGGCTTTGCGAACTATCTCAGGCTGCGAGCAGACGCACTGGTTACGGATGATTTTCAGGAGAGCGATTTCGCCTGGATGGACGTCAAGTCAAACCCGATAGAGCTGGTTATTGGACCGATCGAGACTTACGAAGATCGCCTGTTCGGCTATCGCTCTGCCTATGAGTCCTATGTACTGATCAAGGATCAGGAATGGAGTGATCGGCTGGCGAAATTTGCGCAGTTTCTTCCTGAGTTGCAACGAGGTTTACCGGTTGACGCTGCCTACAAAGCCGAAACGCCGGGTACAGATTCCGATCTGAACGCGTACGACGTTATCTACTATGCCGGGCACAGCAATGCCGGTTCTAAAACGATCGCGATTAACCTGCCAAATGACGAGCAGGTCCAGCTGCAGAAAGGAACGCGGCGCCTGCAACTCAAGAATGCCATGCGAGCGAAGTTCGAAAAAATCATGGATCCGATAGCCGGCGTTTTGATCGATGATGCGCAACGCGCCAATGTCACGTTCGACGCGTTTTTTGCGAACACGATGTTTCACGAAGTAGCGCATGGCCTGGGCATCAAGAATACGCTCACCGACAAGGGTACGGTTCGGGAAGCATTGCTTGATGTGGCATCCAGCATGGAAGAGGGCAAAGCCGATATCCTCGGTCTTTACATGATTACGCGCTTACATGAGGCGGGAGAACTGGGTGATAGCGACCTGCGGGACAACTATGTAACTTTCATGGCTGGCGTTTTTCGCTCGATTCGATTTGGTGCGAGCAGCGCGCATGGCAAAGCCAACATGGTGCGGTTTAACTTTTTCGCAGAGAAAGGCGCATTTGTGCGAGATGCAGAACGTGGCACATACAGCGTCGATTTTGACCGCATGCAGGAGGCGATGGCTTCCCTGTCGGAGCTGCTGCTGACGTTGCAAGGTGATGGTGACTATGAAGGCGCGCTCAAGCTGACCAATGAGAAAGGCGTAATCGGCGACCAATTGCAGGCTGATCTTGACAGATTGACAGACGCAAACATTCCGGTCGACATTGTGTTTTCACAAGGTGTTGCAGAGTTGGGTCTGGACTAGCGAGGCCTTTATCGCGGCAGGATGCCGCTCCTACGGTTTGGAACCATATCATTTCGTAGTAGCGGCATCCTGCCGCGATTTCATCATGCTAACACTACCGAATCGGTATCCAGATCTCTTCCTGAGCCTGCGGATCCAGCGGGTTATAACCATCGGGCAAAATTTCAAAGTGTTCCCGGCTGTCAAGTTCGTGCCCTGAATCGGGAAGCCACGTTCCGAATATGTGTTGCATCGTCTTTGGCGCCGCGCTTGCCGGGCCGTTGTGAATAAAGACTGCATATTGCCCGCCGGGCAATGAATAGCTTTCCATTCCATCAGGTACAGCGTCGTGATTCAAAACCTCAACGGCCGCCCATTTTTCGAAAACTGTGGTTGGCGAAAATAGCTGACCACCTGTTTCGGAGTAAACCTGCATCGAAATGTATTCATTTGTGATGCGATTCTTAACTTCGTTTCGTCGCGGCATAAAGCTGCGCCAAAGTCGTGGCGTTTGATTCTCAGCAAGTGACATTTCCTGCCGAATACCCACCAGTTTCCTGGCTTGCATGGTCTCTATTCTTGGTTGCATAGCGGGTTTACGCGGCGCGATTTAATTCTCAGGTTCGTCTGCGCCGAATTCAAGTTGGCGCTGATACTCGACTTCATCGAAATTGCCCCTGGACTCTGCAATCAGATTGTCGGCGCTGATCGTCCATTGCTCAAAGCCACTGATACGGACAGTCTTTCCGGTGCCTTCGGGCCCGTCATTCGTACCGGTCAGTGTCCAGTGATAGATAATAGAGTCACCTTCCGAGCTGAGCTCATTCATCTCCACTACCATGTCCGGAAATGCGGTCATGAATCCTTGTGCGGCGATGGTGATCGCATCGCGCCCGATCGACGGGTCGCCAGCGTTGATTTTTAGCGAACCATTTTCCGCGAAAAAGGCCGCAACACTGGCAGCATCCTGGCTGCACCATGCAGCCGTGTATCGTGCGGCGAATTCTTTGAGTTCAGAAGTAGTCATAGGCGTCTCTCCGGAGCTGCAACCATTGAGTAGAAAGAGTACTAATATGACTGACGTTGCGAACGGAGCCCGTTTAACTGCCTCCCAATTCATATTCTTTCCCCAAGAAGCCGATCGCTAACCGGGCTTTGGTGTTGCCCCTTGTAATACGGATGCGAACATATCGGCATCGATATTTCCGCCGCTCAGGATCACTCCAACACTGGTTCCGCGTATCACATCACGTTCTTGCAGCATGGCTGCGAGAGACGCCGCGCCTGCGCCTTCGACCACATTATGCGTGTCATGAAAATAAATTCGCATTGCCTCTGCCACTTCATCATCGCTGACTGAAACTATTCTGTCTGCACCCCTTGAGTAGATGTCAAACGCTTCTTTAACGGGGACGCGCACGGCCATGCCATCTGCAAAAGTATTCGCAGTTTCCGTTTCGACCAGGCTTCCGGACTCAAAAGAAAGTTTGGCGGTTTGAGCCGCCGTGGACACTACGCCCACTACCTTTGTTTTCAGCCCCAGTGCGTCACGCACTGCAATGATTCCACAAATTCCTGAACCGCAACCGATGGGGACATATATCGTATCGAGGTCGGGGGCAGCCTCCATGAGTTCAAATGCATAGGTTGCGACGCCGCGCACGATCTCGGTATGAAATGGTGGCACCATGAAGAGGTGCTCTTCTTCTGCGAGTCGCGCCGCCTCAAGCCGGGCGGCATCGAAATCTTCACCAAATTCGACGATGTTTCCGCCGAAAGCCCGCATTGCTGCATTTTTCTCCACAGAATTGCCGCGCGGGACTATGATTTTGGCCTGCATTCCCGCCGCTGCGGCTGCTCTTGCCTGGCTTTGACCGTGATTGCCGCGCGTCGCGGTTATGATGCCCTTTGTTGTGGGTTCGGTGCGCTTTAGCCAGTCAATAAAGGTTATTCCACCGCGAATTTTGAATGCGCCGGTCGGCGTATGGTTTTCGTGCTTCACCCATACCGTGGCGTCTGCCTTTGCGCAGATCTGTGGCCAGACATACTGTGGGGTTGGCGGAATAAACCGGTGAACGAGTTGCGTGGCTTGTTCCAGTTCATCTTTGTTGAAGAGCATTATTCTTTCTCTGCTGACATGTTTTGCAAAAATTTCCTACCGATATCGCTTGCCTAATTGTGCAGATCGGCCTTTTCAAGACGAGCAAGGTGATTGCCGAAAAGGCTTGTAAGCCACAACGCGTCTCTGGTCTCACAGACGCCTGTCAGTGATGGCACCGTTGCGGCCGTGTCCTGCAGGTTCATCAGAACTTCGCCGTCCCCGGTTATGCTGATTACATGCGAGGAGGGTTCGGCTTTGGGTCGGAAGAACGCCGGTAATCGCTGCACCATCTTGCGCATGAAAGGTTTGCCGGAAAGGTCGTCGACCAATTGGTTACGTGGCGCAACCAGTCCAACCCAGAAATTGCCATTTCGGCCATTATTGATGTTGTCCGGAAACCCCGGCAGGTTATCGATGATCACTTCACTCTTGCCGGCATCAGGCCCGCTAAGCCAGTGTCGCCAGATGCGATAGCTGGTAGTTTCATTGACCAGCAGGTAACTCTGGTCTTCACTGATGGCAACGCCGTTAGCGAAGTTGAGATCATCCATAACAATGGTTGTTGCATCGCTAATCGGGTCGTAGCGATAGATGCGCCCGTGAGCACCGTGCTCGAGTACATCCAACAGGCTGGCCTCGTACGTCCCTCCTGACTTCATGGCACCAAACTTTGAACTGGCATCGGAGAAGTAAATCATGCCGTTCTCGGCTACCGCGACATCGTCGGCGTAGGTGATAGGTTCTCCCTGATAGCTGTCAGTCAGAACTTCGACGCGGCCATCCGGCGACACTTTTTGCAGGCCAAGAAATGAATTTGCGACGAACAGGTTTCCTGCTACGTCGAATTCCATCCCGAGCGGCCGGCCGCCTGGTTCCGAAAAAACTTCAATGTTACTGCCATCAGGCTGCATTCGAATAATGCGCCCATCTACGGTGCCGGTGTAAATCATGCCATTGCCATCGGCGGCTACGTCTTCTGGTCCTTCGTGCTCACCAAGATCGATGAGTCGCGCTTTTCTCAAGCGGTCATTTGGCTCGAATGGATCGACAAGGCCGGCATTCTGCGGTGCATCCCAGGCTAGCGGCTCTATCGGTACGGGCCAGAAGAGCAAATACAGCGCCGTCAGGCCAATAACGCGGGCAAGAATTTCGTATTTCATGCCAAAGCTACCTGTTCAGTCGCTTTTACCAATCATGCGCAGGAATTCCGCGCGTGTGCGCGCGTCTTTCCGAAAGGTACCCAGCATGCGGCTGGTCACCATTGATACGCCGGATTTGTGTATGCCACGGGTGGTCATGCATTGGTGAGTCGCATCGATGACGACGCCAACGCCTTTTGGCTTCAGGACGTCCTGGATGCAGTTGGCGATTTGTGCGGTCATTTTCTCCTGCACCTGAAAACGCCTTGCGAATGTCTCGACCACACGCGCCAGTTTGCTTATACCGACGACTTTATTATTGGGCAGGTAGCCTACATGCGCGACGCCAATGATAGGTGCGATGTGATGCTCGCAGTGCGACTCAAAAGAGATATCGCGCAGTACAATCATTTCGTCGTAACCTTCAACTTCCTGAAAGGTTCGCTGTAGAAATTTTACAGGATCGTCCTTGTACCCGCTAAACCAGTCCAGGTAGGCATCGACCACACGTTTGGGTGTGTCGACAAGGCCCTCACGGCGGGGATCCTCGCCAGCCCACAATAATAATCTTTCGACAGCTTCTTCTGCCTGTTTGCGACTCGGTCGTTTGGGTTTTGGGCTTTTCTTCGCTTTTTTTGCCAAGGTCTTTCGCCTTTTTGTTTCGTCCAGCAGTGATATTACGGCAATGTTTCTGTGCCCACAGCATTTCGAGTCGACAGATTTGCACAGCGGCTGATTTAACCAATAGTTGCTGATCCACTGGCGCTCTGGATGAGCAAGCCGCTACACGAACGGATAACGTAAAAAACGCGCTATGACTGACTGGTTGCGACTCTGGCGGGTCCGGTCAGGCAACCAACACCCGTGCCGCCGATGCCGCAATAACCCTGTGGGTTTTTGGCCAGGTATTGCTGGTGATACTCCTCGGCGTAAAACAGCTCTGCCTGTGGCGTGATTTCCGTTGTAATGGCGCCGAATCCTGCTGCGCTGAGACCGGCCTGGTAGGCCTCGCGAGAGGCGTTTGCGGCAACTTCCTGGTTGTCACTGCTGGTATATATTGCCGAGCGATACTGGCTACCGATGTCATTTCCCTGGCGCATGCCCTGGGTTGGATCGTGATTTTCCCAAAAGATCGTCAATAGCTCTTCGTAGTTGATTATGGCGGGATCGAATACGACCAGCACGACCTCGGCATGTCCGCTTTGACCGCTGCAAACCTGAGCGTAAGTGGCGTCGGGAATCGTGCCACCGGCGTAACCGACCGCAGTGCTGTAGACACCTGGTGTTTCCCAGAAGATTCGTTCTGCTCCCCAGAAACAACCCATGCCGAAAACTGCCTGCTCCAGTCCTGTCGGGAACGGTGCCGTCAGCCGATTTCCGTTGACGTAGTGCGACTCGGGCACAACCATCGTTGTGCTGCGTTCAAATGCCTGATCACTCATGACTTGTTGCGTGCCGCATCAGTATCGGTTGCCTCATAACGGCGCCCGCTGCGTGGTGAGCTGACAACCCCTTCGGCACTCAGAAATCGAACCGGAATAGATTGCGTATTGCCCCATGATGCCGCGCGGTAAACTGCGAAGTGCAAATGCGGCATCGTGGTATGACCGGTATTTCCGGACAAGGCGATTTTTTGTCCGGCAAACACTCGTTCTCCGACGTCGATTAAAGCGCCGTCCTTTTTCAGGTGGTAATACTCTCCGGTCGTGCCATCGTCATGCAGCACCACCATGTAATTGGCGAATTTGCCACAGCCATCTTCCCAGCAGCCCTTTTCATTGGATTCCACGACCCGGGCGACAACGCCGGAGCGGGCAGCATGTACTGGTGTACCCACGTCCATCTTGAAATCAATCGCATACTTCTCAAGCCCTGTGTGACTGAAGCGCGATCCGTATCCCTGTAAAACGCGATAGCTTTTTTCATCCGCATACGGAAATCGATACAAAAGATCGTCATCATGATTCGCATCTTTATCGCCGATCGTCCATTCGCAAAATACCCGGTATCTGCCGCTTCGCTGATCCTTTTCTTCCCGAAGTACCATGACCAGCCGTGATTGTTCACCGTCTAACGTGCCGGTAACTGTTTTCGGTCCGTCAATAGCGAGTCCCCGGGTTCTCACGCGCATCGTAAAAGTGATGGGAAATTCTTTAAGGTTAGTTGCTCTTAATTCAATATTGCCGCCGTCTCGGACCTCATCGACGTCGAGCCAGTCATCGGTGCATACGGCCCATGCGGAGCTTTGAAAAAATATAAGTGCGATCACGGGTGAAATCGATTTGAAGACTGTATTCATACTGGTGACGGAACTCTTCATAACCTTCCTTTCGTGAGTAGTGCGGATAATCGTGCTTTGATTAATTGGTACCTTGCTTGGCAGCGACCCCTTCTTCTTCCACTTCGACTGGAAGATCCGACAGTCTGTAGAAAAATTCGTGCGTGTAAACAACATCCCGCCTCCCGACCAAAGTGCCGCTTTCGATACGTGGGCGATAAATAAGGTGTCGTAACTTCCGGCCTACAATGTCTCGTATATCGACAATCTGTGCTGGTTGAGTTTCAAGATGCTTGATTCCCGTTATTCTTCCGGTCGCCATAACCGAGTAAGTAAAACTTACAGAGCCAGACAAATAATTTTCCGGATTTCTCGGCTCATTATCTTTTTGATCGCTGTTGTAATATTTCGGCAGGTAAATTTTCTGCAGCACATTAATATTTTCCAGATTTTCCCGACGATATTTGCGCTGCAGGTCTTCTTCTTCTGACAATTGAGTCCAGGCTTCTTTGTAAATTTTCGCAGCACGATTAGGCCGGCCGGACAATATGTAGTAGTCGCCCAGCGCAATCAACGTTTCCTCAACCAATTCCCAGTTCGAATCCGGATTGACGTCAGCGATACGATTCGCCCGCCGCAGGTAGGTTTCACCAGAACCCGCTGACGCTTGCGGCTGAAATTCGAATTCAGCCGGGGTCACAAATAAATACGATTTTCCAAGGTTGGTAAGGGGCGGGATAAGACGTAAGTCTTCCTTGCTGTAATTTTTCTCGATAATGCTTATTACCCGTCGCCAGGAAAGCCGTTCCCTTTGATACATCTGTAAACGATGCTGCCAGTTCGCCTGCTTTTCGAGCGCCGGTAGCATCTCAATGCTGGCTGGATCGATATTCCGCGCCTGTATCCCGTAAACATTCTCCTGTATATCGATTGCGTCGTCGTATTCACCCATCGAAATATAGAGCTCGCTCATTGCTTCAAGCGTTGCGATCTGGCCTCGATTGTGCGGCCCGTCATTGACGTGGCTAACATGGACTGCGCGCTGAAAAGTTAGCCTTGCCTGATCGGGCCGGCCCGTCGCGACCTGGGTTGCTGCGAGTCCACGCAATGGGTTGATCAATGCGGCACTCAGCCTGTCGTCAATACGTTCAATGATGTCGATAGAAGCAATAAAATTTCGCTGTGCAGACTCAAAATCCCTGTTGTGATGTTGCGCTATCGCAAGGTTTGTAATCGCCCTTGCAGAGTCGTGACTGTCGATGCCGCTCATCCTGATGGAGAGTTCGACGATACGTTTCGCCAGGGTGTCTGCTTCAAGATAGGCTGAGTCTTCCAGTGATTCCACATACAGACCGTACAGACGCCGCAACTCATCAGACTCTGACTCACGCTTTGGCAGGGGCTCGATCCAGTCTTCTTCGCCATCCTCCTCGATGAGGCGATATTCCTGGTTTTCGTCATCCGTCTCAGAGTATTGGTCGCCGTAATGTTGCTCGATGGTGATGACTTCCAAATCCTGGTCCGCATCTTCTGTCTGCGCCAGCGCCACAGCAAACGAGCCTGACGCCGCGATTAGTGCCATCAATTGAGCAAAAGTCAGGGTTTTCAGGGTTCTCATTATCAAATCGGCTACTTCTAATTCTCTTATTCAGACCTTCGGTCCTGGGAATGGTTCTTGCCGGGCACTCAACATAAGCCGTCCTTGGTATACAAGGACCAGTATGGACAGCCTTTTATTTCGCGCTGCGCCGGACACCCTAACTATACAATATCAGGCAATGCGCAGCGTCAGATGTGGTTGCTCGGGTTGCAGGATTTACTGGCAGATATGAGCACTGAAAAGTGCGGCCATATCTGGCAACAGCATCGGTAAATTATTTATTTATCAACATGTTGTGACCAGGTGTCCGGTCTCTGGAAGGGTTGGTGGCAGCTAAACAGTGTAGATTAGTTAAGAACCTGGTAGCCGCGACCCCGCAAGCAGCGTTTGAATACCATTTGCTTCTCGCGGTCGGAACGAACTGTTGAGCGGGTAGCGCCCCAGACCGCGCCATAGCCAGCACCGGAACCAACATGGCCACTGATTGCACCGGCCGCTGCGCCGGCTACCGCGCCGCCTGCGGCTCCTTTGGCAGTGCCTTTGGCAACTATGACTTGTTCGGAATACCCCTCACACTCATCCCAGTCGAGCTGCATCGCGCTTTCGTTGACACCCCGCATATCTATGATCGGGTCAGGGTGTGCTGCGCATCCGCAGAGGACAACAGCAGCTGTCAGGATAACTATTTGTGATTTAGCGCTCATAACAAATCCTCGTCGGTCGGTCCCCGCCAGCGAAATCATAACGGCAGCGCCTGAATCCATGCTGAATCGACGTCGTGGTGGCCGGTCTATTTGGTCTTCAGGCGCAGTCGCAGGTAAGCTCTACAGCCCACATCTATAACGCGTGAGCGGTGCATCCGTTGACCGAAAACTGATTATTTATGACGAATTCCGCACATGGCTCGACGGCGCGCGCCATTCTCTACGCTTTCCTGGCGAATGCTGGTATCGCCATCGCCAAGACCTGGGCGGCCATGATAACCGGCTCGGGGAGTATGCTCGCTGAGGCCATTCACTCGTATGCGGACGCCAGCAACCAGGTATTGCTGTATCTCGGCCTGCGGCAATCGACCAAAGCTCCCGATGAAGAGCATCCGCTGGGCTACGGCAAGCTGAGTTATTTCTGGAGCTTCATCGTTGCCTTGTTGCTCTTCAGCGTCGGCGGTTTGTTCTCGATTTACGAGGGTACGCACAAATTTCTGCACCCTGAGCCGCTTTCCCAGGTCTGGATAGCAATCGTAGTATTGCTTGTCGCAATTGTTCTGGAGACTTTATCGCTTCTGGGTTGCATTCGTGAGATAGGGAATATTCGTGGCGAACGACCTTTCATGGAGTGGTTTAGGGAAACGCGCCAATCTGAACTGGTTGTTGTGCTTGGCGAAGACGTTGCCGCGTTGCTGGGTCTCTGCCTGGCGCTGATATTCATATCGCTTGCAGCCCTGACTGGAGACCCGATGTATGACGCATTGGGTTCAGTCTGTATTGGTGTCGTGCTGATCGTTGTCTCTGTTTTCCTCACCTTGCGTGTGCGCTCATTGCTGGTCGGGCGTTCGGCGGACCCGATGATTCAGGAAGCGATCGCGAGAATTATTGCTGCTGATGATCACATCGAGAAAGTCTTTAACACGATTACCCTGCAGTTCGGCCCCGATACGCTCCTGGCCGCAAAGATCAAACTCAAATCGGGGATAGACATCGATACCGCCGTCGCCGATATCAACAGGCTGGAGCGTCAACTCAAAGCGGAAATTCCGAAACTCAAATGGTGTTTTATAGAACCGGATGTTGAGGATTAATCCGGGGCGATCGTGGCAAGATGCCGCTCCGACAATACTATTAGAAGGACCGTGGGAGCGGCATCTTGCCGCGATTTTTCATACAAGACGCTACCCTTTGTTATACAGATGCACATCCTGCTGCGGGAACGGAAACGAAATTCCATCTTTATCAAAACGCTTCTTGATCGCTTCGGTCAGGTCAAATTTCACACCCCAGTAGTCAGTGCTGTTCACCCAGGGCCTGACATTGAAATTAACGCTGCTGTCCGCAAGCTCCGACACGGCGATCAGGCATTCAGGATCTTTAAGAATGCGCTCGTCTGCATCGACCAGTTCCTGAATCGTGCTGCGAACTTTGTCGATGTCATCGTCGTAACTGACGCCGATTACCATGTCTACGCGGCGCGTCTTGTGCGCTGAATAGTTGGTGATTATTCCACTCATGACCTGCCCGTTGGGCACGACGATCAGCTTGTTGTCCCCGGTTTTCAACATCGTCGTCAGAATTTGCACTTGTAGAATCGTGCCGGAAATACCGGCCACTTCTACGAAGTCGCCGACCCGATACGGCCTGAACATGACGATCAACACGCCAGCTGCAAAATTTCCCCAGCGCACCCTTGTAATGCAAGCCCGACGGCGAGACCAGCGGCACCCATTATGGCAATCAATGATGTTGTCTGTATGCCAATCTGGCTCATGGCAGCGATGATGATGAAGGTCATCAACATCCAGTAAACCAGGTTACAAACAAAAGTCTCGAGAATCTTGTCGACTTCCTGAGATTGCATCAGGTTGCGCAGCCCTTTGGTAATCAGTCGCGCGATCATGCGCCCGATGTAAAAAATGATGATTGCGATGAGCACTTTCAAGCCGAATCCCATTACTACGCCCTGCGACTGTTGCCAGAGACCGGCCCAGTCAAAATTGGACATGCTGGCGGTTTGTGAGTCATTCATTTTCTACTTCCTTTTTCTTTTTGTAAGCGCGAGCCAGTTACCGGCGATGATGAAAACAATTCCGGCAACAGCCATGGTTGACCATTGATAGTCTTCGACAAAAGTCGAGATCAGTAATGCGACGATGGGGAATAGTACAGAACTATATGAGGCGCGTGTAGAGCCTATTGTTCGTAATAGTGCGAGGTAGCAACCAAACGCAATAGCGGAACCAAAAACAGAAAGGTATGCGAGAGAAGCAATGTACTCAAACTCGAACAAAAAATTGAACGGTCGTCCAAATAAAACCGCAACAGCCGCGGAAAATAATGCGCCCCAGGCCATCGCATGCGCATTGACGGCAACTACCGGTAGTCCGCGGTTGGTATTGATGATCGCCGTCATGTTGCCGAGCGACGCCACGAGTACACTCATCATGACCAGCAGAACGCCCATCATGGCCTGATCCTGCAAGCTGAAATTCGATATTTCCGGCCAGAAAATCAACCCGACACCGATCACACCGAGCAGGGAGGCGAACAACAACCGACTTTCGAATCGCGTTTTGAAGAATACGCGTTCGAATAGTGCGTTAGTAACGACGATCAGGCTGAAGATGACCGCGACCAGGCCGGATGGGATGTAAGCGGCACCGTGATATACGAACAGGTAGCTGACGGAAAACATTAATGCGCCCATGAGGACGACATAACCGTATGAATTCCACGGGATGTGAACTTTTCGCCTCGACAATGCGGCGTAAATGAAAAGCGATACGGACCCCAGCGCGAATCGGTAGGCCACTGACACTTCTTCGGCGACAACACCGATCTGATAAGTAATCGCGAGCCAGGTCGATCCCCAGATCAGGACAACAGTGGCGTACAGGATGGCAACCTGCATGCAAGAATTCCTTTTACGCTATTGGCCTGGAATGCCAGTGAAACCTGGTTGAAATCGAAAAATAAAATACGGGCCTGCAGCTGCAACGTGGTCCGTCGTTTGCAGGATCTGCTCGGATAACGCGCTGTCAGCGAGATAGAGCCAGCCATCCGGTCCCGAAGGACAAGCTATCGGCCCAGCGGATTTTCCCCGATTTAATCACGGTTTGTAGTGTACGGTCTCCGTCGACCAGTAGCACGGCACCGTGTTCAACGTCGGTGATGTAGATGTTGCCGCTCAGGTCAGAACTCAGACCATCGCTCAGCGGTTTGTCGCTGTATCGCTCGACCGCGTTTTCCAGGTCGCGCGATGCAAGCACCGGGTTTCTAAGGTCACGAACGGGCACCCGGAAAAGACCACCATGATTCATGGCGCCAAAGTAAAGCCAATTGTTCCCGGCATCCAGAGCGATGCCATCAACACCCGTTTTCAATGTAACCAGGCCGCCGAGAAACGACATGTCGCGGTTTGGATTGCGAATCAGATAATTCTGCGCGGCCACAGAAACATGCGATTCAAGAACTCGACGAGCATCCCGTGTTGCAATGTCATAAACAATAATCGCCGGCCGTTTGCGCCAGAGACTGGCATCCGCAATAAATACCGTTTCACCATCAGCGCTTACCTGCAGATCCTGCAGTAACGATCCGGCCGGCGCGACATCCGGGCGAAATTCGTGATCGTGTACGATATTGCCGCTTGCAATATCAAAGGCGAGCAAGCGCGCTGTACCGAAACCGTGATTGCCGTGATCGATAGTCCACAATCGGTCCTGGCGATCAACGACCAACCCAAGCACGGTGTTGAAAAGATGCGGTTGCACCGTGCCATTCGGAAACGGAACGGCGGCTCCGTTGGCCCACTCGAGTAACTTGTTTCCCTGCGGCCTGGATTCCGGATGTACTGTGAAAAACAATCGTCCTTCCCGACTTACCGCCACGTTGCCGATTGGTTCCTTGTAACGGAGCACTTCCTCGATTTGTGCGCCATCAAGTAATGGCGCCGTCGATAAATCCTGATACGGATCGCCACCGCCGTATCGAACACGCAGCGTCGCGACCAATATGAGCGATATTGCCAGCAGGAATAGAAAGATATTTTTCAACGGTGTCCGGCGCTCCCCGCGCGGTGACCTGACACGCGGATTCTACAACTACAGCAAGGTTTAGGCACAGTGTTGGGGTGTAATCCCGGTATTTTTTTGGTTGTTTCCAGATCTGAGCATTCGCGGCGTCTTCGCTCCCGTGTTTTTCTGGACACTGCAACCAATCACAATAGTTGAGACAGCCGCTCCTACAGATTGCGACAGGCTGTAGGAGCGGCTGTCTCAATTAATGTGCTTACGTAGCAGTTTAGAGAGATGTACGAGAGCGAAGACGCCGCGAATTCTAAAATTACTGTACTTCCCAGAGAAAAATCACCACCTGTCCCTCAAACTCAAACTTTCAGCGCAAGTATCCAGGCCAACACAATCAACGCCACTGCAGTCATACCAGCCGCGCGCTGAATATTCCTGTTTGGCAGGTACTGGTGGAGCTTCGTCACGATTACCCCAGAGAAAAACCCGCACACAAATCCGGCCAGATGCGCACCAATATCAGTATTGGCATCACCTGTACCGGTATAGGCAAGCAGCGCAACGCCACCTATAACCGGCCCCAATCGCCTTGGCCAGCTATCCTGTGCCATCAGCTTCGCGCGCCAGGAATACCCGGCGACCAGCCCTAACGCCGCGAAAACGGCAGTCGATGCGCCGATCGCCCTGTGCGATGACTCAAGCAGCACTGTGTTCAGGATATTGGCGGCGCTGCTGGACAAAACAATGGCCAGCCAGGCGACACCCGGGCCGACCAGCGCTCCGGCCATCAAACCAAACAAGATGCCAAAGCCGATATTGCCCATGAGATGGCGAATACCGGAATGTAGCGTTAATGCCGTGACAGAACGCCACCACTCACCAGCGCGAATCAATGCACCATCGATTCGCCCGGCGGCAAACCAGTCGCGATTGAAAGTTGCCTCAGCTGCCAGCCAGGCTACGATACAAATCACGACAACATAAACAGCAACGCCCCAGATGCCATTCTGGTATTTTGGAATCAGCGCTGCATTACGGCGATCAGGTTTACGATTCTCCGTGTCGTATTGCCACAGCTCATATTTCGCTTTCTCGGCCATATTATCGGGCACGATCAGCGCGCAGTTATTTTCATTGGCGACTATTTCATAGGGAATGCTGACAGCGTGCAGCACCAGCGCCCTGTCTGAGCATTCCCGTTTCGAACTACTTTCAAATACGAATTGCCAGTCGTCGGGAATGATTTCAATACTCCTGGGAATCAGGCAGCGAGGATGTCAACGGTCTGCGACAGGACGTCTGCACAATCGTCGGTAATTTTGCAGGTAGCGAGATCGTCTGCACGTGTTGTGCCGCGATTAACAATGGCGATTGGTTTTCCGCTGGCGCATGCACTGCGAGCAAAACGATAACCGGAGAACACCATCAATGAGCAGCCGACCACCAATAACGCATCGGACTGTTGCAAATATTGCTGTGCGTCAGAGACTCTGTCACCCGGCACCGGTTCGCCAAAGAACACGACGTCTGGTTTAAGAATTCCTTTGCACAATGCGCAACCCGGGACATTGAAAGTTGCAAAATCTTTCCGCGAGAGCTTCGCATCACCATCCGGAGCAATAGCAGAGATTTTCGTATCCCAGTGCGGGTTTTCTTCGCGTAGTTTTTGCTGAAAACTCTTTCTTGTTTCTGTCGCATCACATTGCAAACAGCGAATCCTGTGCAGTATTCCGTGCAAATCAATTACGCGCCGGCTGCCAGCAGACTTGTGCAGATCGTCAACGTTCTGCGTAACGACGCAATTAACGAAGCCAAGTTTTTCAAGTCGTGCGATCGCCAGGTGTGCCCGGTTCGGTTTCGCATTGGCTATCCTTGACCAGCCGGCAAAACTTTGTGCCCAGTAGCGGCGCCGATTGTTCGCATTATTGACGAAATCAGAGAACTGCATCGGTTGCCGGTGCTTCCACTTGCCCAGGTCATCCCGATAGTCGGGAATGCCGGACGCAGTGCTGCAGCCAGCGCCGCTGAGAATAGTCAGCCGCGGGTTTTCGCGAATGAACCGGGACAGGTTTGTGGCACCAGTGTCAGGCATCTCGATTAAAAATACTCTTTTAAAATCAATGGATTAATTACTCAAAAACTCCTCTTCAGCTTATGTTCAGTAGCGCGGGCCGACAATGTATCTCATCGACATGACAACGATTGGAGACCGACGTGAAAACGCTCAAAAGATGCTACTTCAGCTCCGCAGCCCTCGCCACGCTGTTCCTGCTGGAGGCATTCCTGCCCGTACAATTATTCTGACATACATCCCGCATACGGGTTTGAGTTAAGCTTCTGTCCCCCGGATGCTGATTCAGGTATTTCGTATGTGGCGCAACATGATCAGGTACCTAATCCTCGGCTACGTAATCTGTAGCTTTTCAGTTACTTCGATTCCCGCCATGGCCGCCGTTGTCGATGCGGACGTTAACGGTTTCACCGTTGCGCACAGGACTTCTATTTCTGCGGACCGAATGGCCGTTTACAAGGCCGCGATCGAAAATGTTGATGAGTGGTGGAGCAGCGATCACACGGTATCAGCCAATGCCGCTAACCTGTATTTCGACGCTCGACTGCAGGGTTGTCTTTGCGAATCGCTCGGACAGAGCGCCGGGCTTGTGCATATGACAGTCACGTTCGTAAATCCGGGTGTGATGCTGCGCCTGACCGGTGGTCTGGGACCCCTGGGTCTGATGGGTGTGGCGGGCAATATGACCTGGGAGTTCGACGATAGTGAGGAGGGCACAACAGTTACCTTGAATTATGCTGTCGGTGGCTACATGTCAGGTGGACTGGACAGTATCGCAAGCGCCGTTGATGGTGTACTGATCGAGGCGATGACGAGACTGAAATCATTTGTCGAAACCGGCAGCCCGGACGCACCCACTTCGTAATGAGCGACAACAAGCCCACAGAAAAACCGCCGGTCGTACTGGAGACGGGAGTCATCACAGAACTGGCGCCCGGTGTTCGACGCCTGATCGCGCCGAACGCGGGGATGATGACCGGGCCGGGCACCAATACTTATCTGTTAGGTGTCGATGAAGTTGCCGTGCTGGATCCTGGCCCTGATATTGACCAGCACGTGGAAAGGATTCAGGAAGTAGCGGGCGGTAACATCGCATGGATCCTGGTGACGCATACACATCCCGATCACTCGCCAGCTGCGGCCAAACTCGCGTCTGCAACCGGTGCCGAGTTAATTGGACATGCCGCACCGAACGGTCGCCATCAGGACCAGACATTCGAACCTGACCGTATTCCGTGGGATGGCGATGTCTTCGAGGCGGCGGAATTCAGTTTGCAAATTGTGCATACGCCAGGCCATGCATCAAATCATCTTTGTTATTTACACACCGAACTGAACTGGCTTTTCACTGGCGATCACATTATCAATGGTTCGACCGTCGTCATCGATCCTCCGGATGGGTATGCGTCACCAGGATCCATGCGATGTTACCGCCTGCTACTTCCTGAATCCTTGCAACGTGTTCGTCAATATCAGGACCGGGCCTGGCACCAATACTTATCTGTTAGGTGTCGATGAAGTTGCCGTGCTGGATCCTGGCCCTGATATTGACCAGCACGTGGAAAGGATTCAGGAAGTAGCGGGCGGTAACATCGCATGGATCCTGGTGACGCATACACATCCCGATCACTCGCCAGCTGCGGCCAAACTCGCGTCTGCAACCGGTGCCGAGTTAATTGGACATGCCGCACCGAACGGTCGCCATCAGGACCAGACATTCGAACCTGACCGTATTCCGTGGGATGGCGATGTCTTCGAGGCGGCGGAATTCAGTTTGCAAATTGTGCATACGCCAGGCCATGCATCAAATCATCTTTGTTATTTACACACCGAACTGAACTGGCTTTTCACTGGCGATCACATTATCAATGGTTCGACCGTCGTCATCGATCCTCCGGATGGCAATATGGGCGACTACCTGCGTTCACTTGATCGCCTGCGCGAAATCGAGATCGATATTATTGCGCCCGGGCATGGAGACCTGATCAGGAAACCACGCGCTGTGATCGATTGGTATATTGAACACCGACTGGAGCGCGAGGCAAAAGTTGTCGCGGCGCTAAAGGATAATCCTGACTCAACTTCACGAAAACTGGTGGAGCAGGTATACGCGGATGTGGATGAGAAATTTCATGAACTCGCTGAGCACTCACTGCTCGCTCACCTGATCTATCTGGAAGAAGAATGTCGCGCGACGATGTTAAGAGGGCGTTGGCGGCTTTCCTGATTTTAATAATCATGATTCGGTTGCACGAACCGGGACCGATCAGAGCGAGTTCGGTGGCTCCTGGCTGATATGCGTTCTTCTTAATCGTCTGCTTTAAATATTGCTGTATCAGGATGGAACGCGTACCACGCGAACCAGAATGTAAGGACTGTCGCTACCTCGGCGCCCCGCTCATCAATGACGCGCGCAGTACGATTTCGGTGATCGTACTGGATTTCGAATTGCCTGGAGGCGAACTGATCAGAAATATGTGCGGGACTACGCTGTAATTCCTTGAATGGATACGCTTTGAACTGGCCCTCGACTTCCAACCCCAGGACCATTTCCTTACGGCGATATTCACGGCTTTGCGCGCTCAACGGAAAGAAAACGCGGCCGCTGCGCGCATAATCCGGGTAATGGTCAATATCGTAGTCCCAGCGGAAACCCGTATCAGTGGACAATACCTGGCTGTCGGGATGACGTTCCCGCCAGTCACGCCACGTGGTATGTGCGATCGGTAACCTGATCAGTCGGTCGCCAAGCATAGGCCCGGTAATAGCCTCTCCCATTAGCTGCGACCACAGCGATTCGCTTTGCCGGTCGTAGAGCAATACATCATTGTTATAGAGCAGACCAGCGACGCCGAATATCAGTCGCTGGTCATCGTGAACCGCAAAAAACGCTATGCCGCTGCCACACAACGGGCAATACGTAACCGTGATCGGAGTGTCACCGATGACATCGTTTACAATTTCATGGTAATTCAGGATCTTTATCGGGTAAGCGCGATTGACGCCGTTCAGTGTTATGCCCAGTACTCGCTCACGCCCCCGTAGGAATCTGGCTTCTTTTGCACTGACATACTTTGGAAAATCAATCGATGGAATACCGTCCTTGTCGGCGCCTCCGGCCACAATTTCTTCGCTTGGAACAGAAGCGTCTGTAAGGTCGAAGCCAAGCTTTGACTGAGCGAAAGTGGCGGCTGAAAAAACCACGGACAGGCTGATGCCAAACAAAAACCACCGGGTTGTGAGTTGATTGCGGCGCATTCTCGTAAGACTGCACAATCAGACACGGGTTCCGTACAGAAAGTTGGCTTCGAGTTATTTGAGTTCCGTCATTTTCCCAGTACGATCGAAAATCGCAGCATCCTGCAGCGATCATTCGTCCAGTTTATTCAGTGGTCCTGCGCGAAAATCCCTATAGTGGTTCAATGCACACTTAGAAAAGGAAGGAAGCCATGGAGAAATCAGATCGATTCCTTATTGGGGCTCTCGTCGCGGGTGTCTGGTCACTGGCTGTACTGCAGATGATGCCCGAAACGCGTGCTCAAGAGCATGTAACTGTCGAGCAGGAGACGCAAGATAAAATCACGATGATACACGCCAGGGATATTGTCGGCCTGAGCGCCATGGTGCAACAGTCTGTGCGCGACCATCAATTCAGACCCCAGTCTATGCCCGGCCTGGATCAATACGTCAAATCCATAATACGAAATTGCAGCATCAGCGGTTCTGTTAGTGGTGATCGATTAACGTCCACAAATATTTCATGCTAGCCATCATATCGCGGACGTCCGTTATTTCGGCGCAAGTTTACAACAGATATTTTGCTGAAGTTGAGTGCGGTCCTAATTGAATATGTCGGCAGCCACATCGCTGGTCGTTTGAAGCCGACTAGTAAAAACGGGAGCCCCCCCCGGCATTGCCGGGGGATACTTACTTAGCGTTTTTATCAAACTCGGCAAAACTGCCGCCGTTCCCTGCCAATTCTGCCAGTAATTCCGAGGGCTCCCAAAATTCCGCGCCGAACTGGTCGCGGAATTCACAGATCCTGGCGTAAATCTTTGCGAGCTCCACGGTATCGGCATAGTGCATCGGTCCGCCGCGATGACGTGGAAAGCCGTAACCATTGGTCCAGATAACGTCGATGTCGCTGGCCCGTAGTGCAATGCCTTCCTCAAGAATTTTCGCACCTTCGTTAATCAGGCCATAAATGCATCGTTCGATAATTTCTTCTGCATCAATGTCACGCCTTTCGATGCCCAGCGTCCTGGATTCTTTGTCAATCATAATTTGCACTTGCGGATCTGGCGTTGGCTGGCGTGAGCCTTCTTCATAAATATACATGCCCTTGCCGGTCTTCTGGCCATAACGGCCCAGTTCCGCCAGCATGTCTGCAATACGATAAAAACGCGGGTCATCAGGCAGGTCGGTTCGTTCCTGGCGCGCTTTGTAACCGACATCGAGGCCGGCAAGGTCGCCCACTGCATTTGGGCCCATGGCCATTCCCCAGTCATACAAAACCTTGTCGATTTGCTCAGGTGGAGCGCCTTCGAGAAGCAGGAACTGATTCTCACGACCGTAGCTGTAGAGCATTCTGTTGCCGACGAAGCCAAAACAATTGCCGACTACGACACCGATCTTGCCGAGCGTTTTCGTCAAGCGCAGGGATGTGGCGATAACTTCCGCCGACGTCTCTTTGCCACGAATAATTTCCAGCAGGCGCATGATGTGCGCCGGGCTGAAAAAGTGCAGGCCAATTACGTCTTGCGGTCGCTTTGTGGCTGCAGCAATTTCATCGACATCAAGAGTTGATGTGTTCGACGCGAGAATTGCACCTTGTTTGCAGACTTCGTCGAGTTTGCCAAACACCTCTTTCTTGATAGCCATGTTTTCGAAAACGGCCTCGATTACGAGGTCAGCATCACTGACATCATCATAATCTGCGCTCAGGGACAACCGCTCGAGTGTCTCCAACTTTTTTTCTTCGGAAATTTTGCCGCGCGCGATTCCGCCTGCGAACAGTTTATGAATGGTTGCGCGACCGCGCTCGAGTCCTTCTTCGTTGTTATCCAGCAAGTGCACGTTATAGCCAGCATTGAGACAGCTGTAGGCGATGCCGGCACCCATTGTGCCCGCGCCCAGGACGGCCACCTTGTCAATGTTTTTGACTTTCGTTTCCTTGCTGATGTCTGGCACTTTGTTGACGGTTCGCTCGGCGAAAAAGGCATGCCGCAGGCCGGCCGATTGCGGTGAGTCTTTACATTCCATAAAGAGTTCACGTTCCACTTTGCAGCCTTCGTCATAACCAACCTGAGTCGATAATTCGACGCAACGAATAATCCTTTCCGGTGAAAACAGGCCACGGGCCTTCTTCGCGATATTTATGCGGCTCTTTTCGAACAGGTCATCTGCTACTTCTGCAACCGGCAAGTCGCGGACATGTCGTGGCCCCTTGTCGATTGCAGTTGCTGCAAATTCGAGGGCGGCGCCCGCAAGATCATCCGTGGTAACAACTTCGTCGATAAGTCCTGCATCAAGTGCGGCTTTTGCGCCAATCGGCTTACCCGAGAGCATCATGTTTAGTGCCATTTCGGCGCCCACCAGGCGGGGTAGCCGCTGCGTTCCTGAAGCACCCGGCAACAGGCCGAGCAAAACTTCCGGCAGGCCGAGCTTTGCCGACGCCAGTGCGATGCGGTAATGACAACCCATGGCGACCTCGAGACCACCGCCCAGCGCAGTGCCGTGAATTGCTGCGACAACCGGCGTTTCACAGGCATCAATACGATCCACAATGTCTGGCAAGTGCGGTGCTTGCGGTGGCATATCAAACTCGCGTATGTCCGCGCCCGCGATGAATGTCCGACCGTCGCAAATTATCGCGATCGCGTTTACCTCCGCGTCCGCATCAGCCTGCTCAATAAAGCGCATCAGTCCGTCGCGGACCGCATGGGAGAGCGCGTTGACGGGAGGACTGTCGATGGATATCAGCGCGATGTTATCGCGTAGTTCGAGATGGACGGGCTTCATTGTTATTCCTTACTATTTATCGGGCGTAATGGGTACCAAGTCAGGCATTGTCGCCAAAACAGCGGGGAATTTCGACCAAAGACTTGTTAACCCGAATAATTCATGGGTGGGAGGGACTGCCGGCACAGGAAGCGACAGCCCGATAGGCGGTAACCGTAATCCTTCGACATTGGCCGAAAATTGCTCAGCTTTTTGCATCACAATTGTCGTCCTTTTCAGACGCCGATACCCATGATTTATTCGGGTTAGGCTTGATCCGCAACTGGACTTCGCATACCGTTTGCTGCCCATTTACCGATTGGAAACAGGCCTGTGACCTTTGTTGTTGTTGAGAGCTGTATTAAGTGCAAATTGACCGACTGCGTCGAGGTGTGCCCCGTCGATTGCTTTCATGAAGGCCCAAACATGCTGGTGATCGACCCGGACGAGTGCATTGACTGCACCTTGTGTGAACCGGAGTGCCCGGTTGAGGCCATTTACTCAGAGGATGAGTTACCTGCTGGTCAGGAAAAATTCCTTGAGCTGAATACCGAGTTATCGCAGATCTGGCCGGTAATTACAGAAATGAAGGATGCGCCGGAAGATGCCGATGAATGGCGCGAGGTTAGCGACAAGCTTCAGTATCTTGAGAAATAACCCTCTGATTTTATTGTAATTTATACTGCTGGTGTAGACCTGATCAGATCGATCACGACCTGGGCGAATTCAGGGCCTTTGTCTTCCTGCAAAAAATGACCGGCATTCCTGATTTTTGTATGTGCCTGACCTGCGGCGCCCGGCACCTCACTTTGCCATGGTTTTTCACCGCCACGAGTAATCGGGTCGCGATTGCTGAATGACGTCAGGAACGGTTTCTCCCAAGTACGGAAAATCTCCCAGGCGGTACGATTGGCAGGACTCGCCGGGTCATCAGGCCTGGCTGGCACGAGTTTTGGAAATGCCCTTGCCCCGGCTTTGTATTTGGCAGCCGGAAATGGCGCGTCGTAGGCAGCGACAACATCAGCCGAAAGTTCCGCGATGGTGCCCGACTGAATAATCCGGCCGATCGGAAACCAGGGGCTGTATTGTGCGAATGCACGCCAGATCAGGAATGCCTTCGGCATCTCCTGATCGCCTGTCGGCATGCCGCCATTGCCAAGAACAATTCGCGCGAAGCGTTGTTGGTTTTCGGCGGCGACCCGCAAGCCGATCAGTGAGCCCCAGTCCTGGCAAACCAGTGTTATTCCCTTGAGGTCCAGCTGCTCGATGAACTGGCGCATCCATGCTACGTGCCCCGCGTAGCTGTAGTCGTCCTGGCGGGTTGGTTTGTCGGATTTGCCAAAGCCGATCAGGTCGGGAGCGATGGTGCGATAACCGGCAGCGATGATGGGTGGAATCATGTGCCGGTACAGGTAGCTCCAGCTAGGTTCGCCGTGGAGCAAAAGAACTGGCTCGGCGTCTTTTGGCCCTTCGTCGACGTAGTGCATGCGCAGGCCGTCGATGTCGAGGTAGTTTGCGGCGAAGCCGTAGTCGGGGAGGTTGTCGAAGCGGTTGTCTGGTGTGCGAAGCGATTTCATCTAATCATTCCTGTACAGATTAGGTTCGTATTTAAGAAAATCTGTAGGAGCGGCTGTCTAAACTACTGTACATAGTCGCAGTGTACAGAAACAGATGAGAGCGAAGACGCCGCGAATCAAAGTCGGGCATTCGCGGCTAAAGCCGCTCCTACGGTGATTCGAGGTGCGAAGCTGGTCACGCTGTCTTCAGGCAAACGTACGACCGACAAACCAGAATATACCAATTCCACAAAGACCAGCAGCCAACATCGGCACCGCCGAATCAGGCAGGCGATTTCTCAGCAGGCTCGCCGCTGCCAGTGCGGCAACAACCAGGACTAACTGTCCAATCTCCACGCCAAGATTAAAGCCAAGCAACGGAACGAATAATGACGTGCCGAGAACTCCGGTCTCCATCAGGAAGCCGGCAAAACCGAAACCATGCACCAGGCCAAAACATGTTGTCGCGACGAAGAGCAGGGCACTAACCCGCGTGTCTCCGCGTCGCGCAAGGTCGCGGGCAGCAAGCAAATAACAAAAGGCGAACAGGCCAATGCCCAGGTAGGCGAGGAGGGCGCGAGTGGTCAGCAAATCGAGCGCCAATGCTGCGGCCCCGATCAGCCATGCCAGGGCCATGCTGGAAAACGCATAACGTGCCACCGTTTGCCGTTGTGCCAGAAAATACTCTACCGCAACGAGGGCCACAGTGAAGCCGATGAATGCCTCGACGAGTTGGCTGTCCGCATGAACATAGCCCAGCACTGCTGCCGCGAGGCTGATGCTGTGGCCAAGCGTAAACCCGGTCACCGCGACGATGCTGCGTCGTATCGAGCCCGAGATTAACAACAACCCAAGCAGGAACGCGATGTGGTCCAGGCCGCCGGTAATGTGTTTGGCGCCGATCGTCAGGAACGAGGTGAAAGAATAAGAATCGGATGTCGCATCAATATTGCTGATGTCCCAGGTATCCGCTGTATCAGTGATCAGTTGTTCCGCCAGCAAGTTGCCATCGCGATGCAATTTTGCGTAGTGCACATGTCCGGGTGCGGTATCAAACAGTGCGCGATAGTAGATGGACGACGGTATTCCCGGGCTACAGTCAAATTGCATCTCAACGCGAACGAAACCACTTGCGGCTCGCAGGATATTGATGGATTGCCTTGTGCAGGGACTATTCTCTGACCTGGTAATCGTGTGCTCAGTCAAAACGTCGCGAAACAAATCCCGTGGCGGAATATTGCTATCCGCATCCTGGTACAGGAGCATTACCTCCCGTAGCGGTATTGTGACCGTGCCGGTAATTGTCGAACCGGACAGGTACCAGTGCGAGTAACTTTCGCTTCTTGTGTGCGCATCAGCAGCTGTCGCAATACAAGTGAGCGCCAGTATGGTGAAAATAATGTTGCTGGCGCGACTCACGGTAGCTCGATGTCGACCTTTGCTTTGTCTCGCAGGTCATCCAGATAATTTTGCAACGTTTCATCTGCAAGGCTGCGCCGGTAGTCGATTAAGACGCGGTTGCGGATCGAGTTCAGGTCGGTTACCCCTGCCGACTCTTTCCCGGTTATGCGCACAACGAGCCATCGCCCACGCCTCGCAAATATCGCGCTGCTGCCAACAGGCATTTCCGCTGTCGCAGCCGCAATACCGGGTCCAAGGTAGTCGCGCAATATTTCAATCGGCATAAGTGCTGCAGGGAGATCCGGAATGACATGAATTGCTGCAGTCGTGACGGCTTCGCCACTGTCGCGCAGCCCGTTTACAAAGTTTTGCGCCACGGCCTCGTCATCGGTTTGCCAGCCCTCAACTGCGACTTTGGCAACAAAACTGAATCGATCTGCGTTGTCCACCAGATGTTGTTCGAGTTCCGCATCGCCCGGGCTCGCTGCGTCGGCTTCTGCAGTGACTGAGGCGATCAGGGAATTTGCGATGGCATTGCGAACCTCGCCATCCGACTGTGCCATGCCGAGATCCAGTCCTCTTTGCACCAGCAGTTCTTCATCGATAAGGCGCTCCAGCAGCCAGCCCCGGGTCTCCGCTGCCGCTGGTTCCCCGGCTTCTGCGGCAAACCTGGCAAGCACCCGCTCATAGTTATCGCGGTTGATCAGTGCGTCATTAACGCGTGCGACGGCAGAGTCCGGCAAATCGTCGCCGACTTCTGCTTGCCGCAGGAAGCCGTACCCCGCCATGATCAACCCGGCTATGGCCCCAAGTGCCAGCCAGCGTATGTCCGGTACTGATTGTCCGGCCGCGATTTTCTCGCCTTCGGTAGGCACGAATTCACCTCTGTTCCTGTCTGAGGCTGCTATGCTACCGCGAAGCTATTCCGAGTTCAGTTGCCAGTAACTATGACCAATCTCAATCGTGCAGTGGTGCTTATTACCGGCGCCACGGGCGGCTTCGGCCGGCAAATGACCAGCCAGTTCATGGCGGCGGGCGCTCGCGTAATCCTGACCGACCTGAATTCAGGTGGACTCGCGACCCTGAAGGCAGAGTTCGATACTTCATCCAACGAAATACTGGCATGCGTCACGGCGGATCTTTCCGGCATGGAAGGTTGCCAGGCGCTTTTCGATGCCGTCCAGGCAGAAAATCTGCAGCCGGATATCCTGATCAATAATGCAGGTATCGCTGTTTCGGGTCGCTTCGATAATGTGCCCAGGGATCGCTGGGAGTCGCTTATGCAAATCGACCTGTTGGCGCCGATGCGGCTGTGCGATTTGTTTCTGCCGCAAATGATCGAGCGAGGCAGCGGCCATATCGTCAACATATCTTCGGTTGCTGGCTGGATCGGTGCAGCGGGGATAGCGGCGTATTGTGCCGCCAAATTCGGGTTGCGTGGTTTCAGCGAATCGCTTGCGGCCGAAGTTGAGGAATTCAATATCAAGGTGTCTGCAGTTTATCCATACTTTAGTCGAACGCCGATTCTTGATTCAGAACGGTATGGCTTTGAAGAGCGCATGGCCATCCCTGATGATATGGTGACGGACCCGGCAGATGTTGTTGCCGACATAATCAAAGGCGTAAAACGGAATCGCTTGCATATATTCCCGGATAAGATGGCGCGAAGGATTCACTACATTAAGCGCTACCTTCCCTGGATGATTCCGATACTAAATCGGCGCATGCAGCAACGAATGATTCAACCGAACTAACTCAAACAGGAATTAAATGATCAGTCTGAGAGGTCGCATGATTCGTTTCATGTCGAAGCAGTTTTTCAAACGCATCAGACCCGATAGCGATATCCAGAAGCTGCGTACAGAATTCGAAGCGATTGGTGCGAAGATGCGCCCGGCTGAGGGTGTGCAGGTTCGGCATGCAAAAATTGCCGGGATAGATTGTGACTGGCTGGTGCCTGAAGGATGTGATGGCGCACCGATACTTTATTACCTGCATGGCGGCGCCTATATGATGGGCAGCCCGAAAACGCATCGGCGCATGGTCAGCCATATCATCCGCAGAGCAGGAATGCGGGCGCTGTTGCCAGACTATCGCCTTGCACCGGAGAATCCCTTTCCGGCGGCGCTCGAAGATTCAACAACAATCTATCGAGCACTGGTAGAGGCTGGTACCGACCCGGCAACCATGGCGATCGGCGGCGATTCAGCCGGGGGAAACCTGGCCATGGCGACATTGCTGGCGTTGCGCGACGCAGGTGATCCCTTGCCGGCTACCTGTTTCCTGCTCTCTCCATGGCTGGATCTTGCGGCCCAGGGCGAGTCTTGCGAATCTCGTGCCGAGCATGATCCGTGGTTCAAGCCCGAAGAGATGCCGGAGATCGTCAAAAAGTACTGCTCGGAATTCGATTTGAAGAATCCGCTGGTGTCACCCGTGTACGCCGATGCATCCGGCTTGCCACCGACACTGATCCAGGTCGGTGACCACGAGATCCTGCTCAGTGATTCAACCCGGCTTGCTGACAATATTGAGAAGGCAGGAGGTGACGTTACGTTACAGGTCTGGCCTGAAATGTGGCATGTGTTTCAGTTCTTTATTGGCCAGATGCCGGAGAGCAAGAAGGCGATTAAAGGAATCGCGGCGTATTTGCAGAAACAGTTTGGTGCGCAGGCGATAGCGCGCGGAGCCGCAAGAGGATCGGGCTGCGTGAGATGGGAATCGCAGCAAGATGCTGCTACGGAAATCAACTGGGGTTGTTGTCATTCGCGGCGTCTTCGCTTTCGTGCATATCTTTACGCTGTACTAAACACACTTGTTGAGACAGCCGCTCCTACAGATTGCGACAGGCCGTAGGAGCGCGCCTTTAGCTCGCGAATAGGGACGACTTACGCAGGAAAAGCATCCAGCCGCGATTTCACGCCCACTCAACTAATACCGTGCGTTGCTCTGCCGACTCGCGCGCCATGACCTGGGCTTTTTCGCCAAACCTCGCCTCGACTTCATCACGACGAATTTTCAGCGTCGGTGTGAGCACCCCGTTTTCAATCGTCCAGGGTTCGCTCGTAATAATAATCGCGCCTATTCTTTCGTGCTTGTTCACTGACGTGTTTACTTCGGTGAGTTGCTCGAGAATTTCCTGTTCAAGTGTCGACTTATCCCGCTGACCGTTAACTACGCAGACCATTACCGTTTTGGAGTAGCCACGCCCCAAAAGACATAATTGCTCGACAACAGTGCACGCGGCGAAATCATTTTCAATTGGCGCTGGCGCGACGAATTTCCCGTGGATAGTTTTGAAATAGTCCTTTACACGCCCGAAAAGAAAAACATAGCCATCCTCGTCGATCCTGGCTTTGTCACCGGTATGTAACCAGCCATCCTGCCAGAGCTCTGCAGTCTTTTCCGGCATCTTGTAATAGCCGGGACTTAAGCCATCTGCCCGCACCAGGAATTCATCATTTTCGCCAATTTTTATTTCGACATCTTCCATCGCTTTGCCGATCGAGCCAATGCGATTGTCTTCACTGGTATTTGCAAGCAACCCCATGGCTTCCGTCTGGCCGAAGCCTTCCACGAGGTTCATGCCAAGCTTTGCATACCACTCGAGCATCGAAGTCGCTGCGGGCGCGGCAGCGCTCAGAAGGGATATTGCGTGTTGAACACCAAGCATCTCACGGACTTTCTGAGAGGTGCCGCCGCTGTCCGTTGCCAGCGCATGCTCCAGCTCCTGCGCGGAGCCAAAGCTCGCGATAACCGCTTGCTGCAAGAGTTCCCATACGCGTGGCGCACCGAAGAGAAAGTGTGGCTGCGCTTCGGCAAGATCACGAATCAACGTCTCCAGTGATTCGTTGAATGTAACCTGGCTGCCACGCATGACTGAGAAAAATTCGACCAGGTGTCGCTCGGCGATATGGGCGAGTGGCAAATATGAGAATGCCCTGGCGTCATCCGGTAACTCGATTTTAATCCGCAGGCGATCTACAGGTACAACGGACGAACGATGGGTCTGCAATGACCCTTTGGGCACACCTGTCGTTCCCGAGGTGAAGACAATGGAAATCAGGTCTTCGATATCTGCCTGGTATTGCGGCTCAAGGCCCGTGCATTCTGCGACGATGTCATCCCACTTGCGGCAGGGTAAATCACAGTCGACGCCCGGCAGCGTAATGATTTCGACACCCGCCGGGAGAACGGACCGGATCACATCCCAGTTGGTCGTCTCACCAAGAAACAGAACGCTGACCTCAGCGAATTCCAGGATATATTTTGCGTTATCTGCATTGAGCGTCGTGAACAGCGGCACGGTGACATTGCCGGAACCGATAATCGCAAGGTCAGCGAAAAACCAATGTGCCCTGTTGCGCGAGAGCAGGGCAATGTTCGTTTTCGCAGAGCCGTAGCTTTTCTCCAGCCAGGCTGCAGCAGCTGATATTTGTTCGTGCGCCTGCTGCCAGGTCCATTCGGTAAATTCATCCCCCAGGCGCTCTCGCAGCCACACTTTATCCGGGTGTTGCGATGTGTTGGCTTGGAAGTACTCGTACAGAGTCTTATCAGACATCGATTTCTCCGGGTCAGGTCAGGAGTTGCTTGTTGTTATCAGAATCCCGAGTTTCTTTGCGAATCGTCGTACATGCGGATCAGGAACGTGCGTATGGCGGGCTCGGCTTCTTCTTTTGTCATGAGCTTTTGCTGCTCGAGAATTTTCGCCATGTCCGCAATCGTTCGCTTGCCGTCGATCAGAGACATTATATAAGAGTAAATCTGTGTTGAAAGCGCCTGGCTGCGGAATGACTGCAGCAATGGTACCGGTTCTTTGCCGGTCACTATCCAGTCAGGTAACGCCTTGTGCCGTGCCGGGGCATCGACTTCGCCGGTTTTTGTTGCTGAGAAAGTAAATACGGTTTCCTGGCGACCGTGGCGGCTGGCTGGCGAACACATATAGGGAATCGTTTGTTCGCTGGTGAAGGGCGTGGTGAATCCCGCCTGTTCGACGATAGCGACAGTCTCTTCTGTGCTGTAGCGTCGTGATCGATCGGGATGCTCGAATGCGAGCGAGCCGAAATTTATCCAGCGACCGCCTGGTTTGAGAAGGTTGTTGATTCTTGCGGCCTGGATTGGCAAATCCTCATTAACGATATCAATAATCCAGGGTGTCACCACCGTATCGAAACTTTTCGGCGCGCATGGCGGCCGCAGCGCATCGCCGAATACCAGGTGAAAGCCTTCGCGAATGATTTCGGGCACGGATAGTTTTCTAAGGACGGCAAAATCTTCGATCGTTTTCGGTGCAAGCGGAAACTCATAAAGTTGCAGCTCGTCTCCCCGCATGACGCTTTTCGCGACCAGCAACAATAAGGGATTGAAATCCACGGCGACGGTTCGTGTCGTGCCGAGCCACATATGGATGTCATATGCGAGGCGGCAGGCACCCGCGCCCAGAATTAATGTGTCGCCCAGATGTGAATCGTCTCCGTCGCCACCTTTTGCCACAGCCTTAATTTGCTGCAGGGACGCCGAGTTTTCTGCCCCGCCCCAGGCCCAGTCACGATGAATGTTTGCATAGTAGGTGTGAATACCCTGATCGATCGGCAGTCGGGTGCGCAGCGCCAGGTACGATTCATAGCTGGCCTGCATCGACTGAATGTCGACGGGAGATAATATCTGGCGCAGCATGTTGCGGTGCTTGTCTGCGGCGTTCATCTGCAGATCCAGGCGGCGCCGTGTCAGTGGCCCCAGCTCGTCGGCAATCAGCTCAGCTTTAATGCGTTGCGAGTCGTTAGACAATTGCTGCAGGGCGAAATGCAGTCGGTTACGCCACTCGCCGAGACTTGCATCCGGTTCTGCGAATAGCCACGGGATCTCGTCCAGCGATGGAAAATCGATCTTGCACGCTGCGCATCGGTAATTACCGTCCTTCACTGTCAGCGGTGTCTTGTCGCAGCGTGGACAGGCGAGTAGTTCGGACAGATTGTTCTCGACCGGCATAGTTTCTCTTTACATTTTCACTGAGGCTGAGCGCATTCTATAAGAAACAATGAAACATTGGCTGCACACGATCACAGACTACCGCAAAGAAGAACGGCCGCATTATTGTGGCGCCTAATCTACAGACTACCGCAAAGAAGAACGGCCGGCAGGGGTATAAACCCTACTGGCCGTCTAATCTTGCCCGGTACTGAAGCGTAACGATTAGGTGGGGTTCAGCGGCCCGATGGTGCCATTCACGATTGGCTGGAATGCCGTCAGGCTGTCGCGCAATGCGACGTCACCAAGACCGTGGTTCATGAAAATATTCGCGAAACTGCCTTCCTCGCCATGCAATGCCATGTAATTCAGGATCACGGTATTGACCAGCAGGTTGACGTTATTCGCCGCCGGTGTCGCTGCACGCTCCACCGATGCACCGGAGCTGAAGTAGCCCAACTGCTGGTGCTGTGCAGCCGTCTTGCCCGGGCTTGTTCTGAGCGTAGCCCGACCTGATGGATTGAATACCATGAAGAATCCGGCAGCTGTCGAGGAGTTGTCACTGGACCACTCGCCCTTGCCACGACCGTCGGCTGAGTTGTCGATGGTGCCGTTACTGGACAATGAGCCGTCACTGAAGACATACATCATCAACGGAACGCCAACGCGGGCTGCGTACTCGATACAAGCACCCATGCAGCGTCCGGCGCGGAAGTCCTTGACCTCGCCCTCGGCACGAGCACCACCGTGGTAGTCGTAACCACCCATCTCGATACAAGCGGCGCCGGCAAAACCATTGATCACCAGTTTCATGATCGAAGCAGTCTTGCGGAAAGAGCTACCGTCGCGACCGCCGCCGTTGAATTCAGCATCCGTGAAGATGCCATTCGGACCGACGATCATCGGGTCTCCACCCGGATCCAGTGGCGTGCCGCCAAATCGATCAGCGATGTCAGCCGACTTCAGGTAGCCGCAACGGACCATGTCCTTGATAACGGCGCCGGCGCTTACCGTTTGTCCGGCATCCGCCGTCGTCATCTTGTCTGAACTAATGCGATAGATTGATTCCATTACCGCAGTAGCATCGTCCGGACCGAGGATACCGACCAGCTGGCCAGTGTCGACCAGGGCGGTAACGTCACTTGGACGATCGACCTTGGTCGGTCGTAATTCCGGATCCATCATCATGGCCGGAATCATCGAGTTACCACCCGAATCCGAGTTCTCGGTGCCCGCGAGTGTAAGAATTGAACCATCCGCGCCCGCGTTGGCTATGCCATACAGGGGATTATGCGGATTGTTGCCAGTGTCATTGTCGGAACGAGCCGGGATAATGGCACCATTGAGTTGCGTGCCGCGACCTGGTGTCATGCTGGCTTCCATACCACGCTTGAAGGCGCTGTCGCTATGAAATGCCAGGCCGAAATCGGTATTGGCATAGGGCAGGCCGGTGATCGGATCATTGAGACCCGGCACCATGTCGCCAGGCAGGCCAACCTTCTCGTATCCTGAGGTACTCAGGAAATCCATCTGGCCGCCTTGCTGGCCAACCAGCACGTTGGAGCCGGAAATATTCGCACCACCGGCGAGATCAAAGCAGATGAACGGTATCTTACCGGCGCCAACCGTAGCGATGTTGCACGGATTGGCAAGCAACGGTTGCAGGTCATCTGACAACGCCGCAAATGCATCGCGCGGGTTTGAGAACAGGCTCATTACACCGCCACCTAAGGCCATTGCTGATCCAGACAGAAATCCCTGTGATACGAAGTCGCGACGGGTTACCGGTCGCGCGTGATCAGTGTGGCGCAACGGGTCATCGTAGTGCCTGACATTACGTTTCTTAGCCATAACTATATGCCTCTATTCCTTTTATTCTGTCTACTGAACCAGCGTAACTGCACTGCCGATTACGGCGGCACAAGTACCCTTGGCGATTGAACGTGTATCCGTGCCGCCCGAGATCAGGCGATCAATCAGGTTGTCCGGTCGTGTGCCGTCGAAAGCGACATAGCCGAGCTCATCCCTGACGTCCACGAAATCCGGTTGCGTCTGAATTGCGATACCCATGGCGTTATCGATCAGCGGTGTAATCAATGCGTCCCGGTTCGCGAAAGCAGTCGCTGGTGCTGCACCGAAATTGAATCCCGGGAAGTATGCGGCAGCTGATATCGCGCCGCGATCCTCGATCAGCGCGTTGCAGTATTCGATCGCAAGCTGCGCAATAGCAACCTGGTGCGAAGACAGGAACGCTTCCGGGCTTTCAATGGTCGGCAATGATTGCCTGAGGCTCTGGAACGTCATGTCAACGTTCATTTCCTCCGGGCTCACACTTGTGATGGCACTCATCGTCGCGTTGATCTCGTCGAATGTGCGTACGCCAATGCGTTGTGCCGGCGGCAGATCAGTCTCTGTGATGACTAACGCCGGAGCACTGGTGCGCACATAACTTTGTGTACCAAGCAGGTCGAACGTGAGGAAGAACTCATCGTCAGCCGGTCCTTTCTCAAGCGGAATAATTGTGCCGAGAGGGGACAGTGGCTGTCCGAGCTCTGTAAACAGGCTCGCGCTCAGCGTTTCATCCATGTTGCCGTAGCTCTGACTCTTGTCGACCTCGGTACCGTTGATGCCGATGCGCAAGCCCTGGATGGGAATGCCCTCTGGCTGTTGAGTCGGATCGAGCGTCAGGAAATGTGGACGTGTGAACAGGTAGCTGTAGTTGTCGTATTGAGCAACCTCGAACAGTATGTACGCTGTCGGTACATTGATGATGTCTTCGATGCTGAACAGCAGGAAGAATTTCTCACCAACGCCAACGTCGTAGTTCTGCGTGACCTGTTCCTGGCTCAATTCACGATCGTGGATCGCGACCAGGCGCAATGTGCCCTGCCAGAGTCCGTCGCCGGATGCCTCGTTACCGAGAACCAGGGCGAAGGTATCCTGCCAGTCCACCAGCGAACCAGTGGCAACCGGATCTGTTTGTGTGACCAGCTGGCCATTGACATACAGTTTGCGGCCATCCACTGGTCCGTAGGTTGCGACCACATGCTGCAGTGTTGCCTGCAAGACTTCAGCTGCATCAGGTGTTGACAATGCCGGCTCACCATTCAGGCTGGTTTCTGTGGTGCGTTGCCTGAAGTCGTAGTTATACAGTGTCTGTTGCAAGGTGAAGTTACGCGCGGTGTCGCCAGCGGAGTAGCTCACGATACGTGCCATCTCCTGTGTGACGTTGGCCGGAACAGCCCATGCTTCGATGGAATACTCGCCGGTACCCTTGATCACGTCATGCAGTTTCTTACTGGCAGACGTCGAGCCCTGAGCTTTGCCATCATTGATCGTAATGCCCCAGCCGCCGAACCACGCGACGTCACCCGACAGTGTCAGGTTGATTGCCGGTTCAACACCACTGGTGTCGAATGCTGTCGTGCCGCCGCCGGTCTTGAATTCCCACAAAGCAATCTGTGCGTTTTCATAACGGTTGCCGCCTGATGCCACCGTGCCATCCACGATGCGCAAGGCTTTACTGTTTACCAGGGTCGGGTCGATTTGCGTCAGTGGGACGGTATCGGCGAACGCCTGGATCGCAGCTTGCGTCGTTGCAGCATTATTCGTGCAGCTGATGGTCCAGCAGTTGTGGAATTCGTCACGCAGTCGCAAAACAAATCGCGAAGCTGACGGGTCATCAAGATCCATTTTTGGTTTGGCTGCCTCGAAAGCGACTGCAGCATCGGCCTCAGCGAAATACGGTTGCTGTGAGGTCGGCGATTGCGACGTATGGCAACCGGCACAATTAGCGGCCAGAACCGGGCCGTGCACCAGCGTAGCGAAATTCGCGACTGTCGCATCAGCGTAGTTCTTACTCGCACCAGGATCCACGGAAGGTGGCGGGTTCAGCACGATCTGGCGTCCACCGCCGGCTGTTGCACCTGCCCAGCCTTCTATCCAGGTGGTCATGATGTCGGCACAAGCCGCATTGTCGGTAAGCCAGCAGTTATGACCTTCGTTGAGCTTGGTCACCATCTGCGAATCGGACGGTACTGCGAGATTAGCGCGGGTACCGATGTTGGCTTCCTGATACGCAATGTTGATGTCATCGGTGCGGGCGAACGAGCCGGTACCAATTCCGCCCGGTACGTGACAGCCGCCACAGCGATTACTGGCCTGGATGTTGTCCCAGACACTCAGTTTGAAAGCCTGTACGTCGGCGGTCTGCGGCGGTGGGCCGGAGTAGGTCGACGGTGGCGTTATGCTGGTAATCGGATTGTCCGTCGTTTGTGCGCCGCCGCCACAGGCTGCGAGCACGATAGCGGACAAACCGGCAACCGTGATGAGACGTATCGCGCGTACGCTACGCCCACTGATTACCTGGGCCTGGGCCACAGCAATTCTGCTTGCTTTATACATTGTCATAGTCTCCTACTGGCCCATGCAATAGACAGCCGCTTCCGCGAATGTCTGTTTCATGCGGTATCCCGCCTGTAACGAAGTGACCATCTGGCTTACCTGGAATCGATCGGCAGCGTCTTCAGGTTCTCGCAGGCAGACTGCTCGAAATACTTTCTTTACCTGGCAGCTGGCGAACGCGTCACTGTTGGCGAGCTCTTCACCCATGGACTTCGCACCACTGCCTGAGCCGGTTAATGACGGACTCCAGCCGAGGAACTGGTTCTGGCCTTCACGCCAGTAGTTGTCCCACGAATCATCCGGTGTCCTGTAGCCATACTCAAAATTGGCGTCGTTGTTGAAATACTTTGGCTGAACTACGCCAGGCGTATATTCGATGCTGCCGCTGGTTTCATCGAAGTTGTAATAAGCAAACGCCTGCGTCAGCGGATCCATGCCAGTGTGACAACCGACACAGTTGTTAAAGAATAAACGACTGTCGCCACCCGGGCTGCGACTCACATCCTGGCGGATACGATCAGGAATAAGTTTCGGGTCATGTACCTGTTCCATGTCATTACACATATGGTTAACCATCGTGAAACGGAACATCGCGCGGTTTGTCCCGGCAACGAAGAATGCTTCCGCTGCTGCTCGCGTAGTCCATATACCGGCGGTAGCCGCTGGCGGCAGTCCGGTTACAGAAGATTGTGTCGTTTGTACGAGACCGGCTTTCATGTCCAGGCTTTGATTTTCAAGCTGAGCATAGTGGTCGTTGTTGTTGTTCGAATACGGCGGCAAACCAAGACTGCCGGCGCCTATATAAAGGATGTCTGCGGAGAGCAGCGTATTGAAGGGTACGTCGTCGCGAATCATGCCAACAACTGTGGCGATGTAGTCATTCAATGGCACAAACACACTTCCATCGCGATTCGTCCATGGCGCTGCGAAGTTCTTCAACGATACGTTGTAGAAGTTCGGGTCTTCCATCGCGAGATTTGCGGCGGCCATAGTCTGTCCCAGCCCTATGTCAGCTTCCATCTGCGCCAGCACAGCCTCTGTGGGCGGCACACCGGCCAGACGATCGTGAATTCGCTTCGCCTGTTCACGTGGCCCGGCGTTAGCAATGCTAACCAGGCCAACGCTCAACAATAAGAACGACAGCAATTGAATTACGCGTCCGGCCTTGTCCAGGCCATCGGCATGTTTGTTTTTCGTCCACGTCCTGTTTTTCATATCAATCCTGCTCATGATCAAACGATTCGACAACGTGCTTGTTTAATTCTCTGGACTTCCAGAACGGATTCCGCAGGGATTGGTGAGGGCGCCAGACTTTCTGACGCAATGTCCACCTCTCTCTGGCAGCACCGCTAAGCGACATGTGCCTTTAACAGAAGTCCTTGTTCGTTTTGCGTTCTTCCCTGAACAATCTGCTTCACCGCAGGTGGACTTGCCTTAAAAGCATGCCTGAGCTTCCGAGTAATGACCGTGAATACACTCACAGTCTGCTTATTTCTCTTATGCCCAGCGCACAAAGTGCATGCGCTTGTCAGATATAAAGCAATTGCCGTGCCAGCTTTCGGTTTGTACTTAGAAAGTGGTTATAACTGCAATAAGTTCAACAAGTTACAGGTGCATGACTGAGCCTGTTGCGAGCCATGATATGTAAAGTGATTGTCGTGCAATTCGCACACTTATCCACGCAGCGAATGTAAGTCGCTGATTGACAATGGTCTGGTGACTGTCGCTGAAGACAGACAGCGATGACGATTTGCGACATGCATTAACGACGTGTGTCACATTTCTGATGCGTGTGGGTGTCTGTTGCTCAACGATTTCGTCACTACTGATCTTTCTTCGCAACCATTCACGAAAAATTTTCGTTGTTAGTTGCTAAGGAACACTCAGCTAACGCAATAGTTTCCTGGTTCGACTTCGCAATCATCTGCAAAAGTACTACTTAACTTTGCGCACTGTCGTACTTTCGAGACATTACATTGCTGTTTTTCCTTCATTAAACTGATGTCACGCCGCGGTCTTTTTGTGATCGCGTTAACGGTATGCAGGGCGTGCCGCGTCCACTATTACAGGCTAGTTGTAATGGTGGAGCAGTGCGCATCTGAGATTCGAACCGCAGCAGGAAAACGGGATTTCCAATTGCGGTTCGCAGAGGTGAAGGCTATGAATACATTAGCGCAAAGAAAAACGGATGGATCCAAACGCATTGGAGTGCTGACTGCGACTCTTCTTATGGCGTTGCTCTCTATCGTTGCTTGCGACGGCGCCAACCAGGGTGTCCAGATTGGCACGGGCCAGTCGCCCGACCCTGTGGCCATTGATTTCCCGATCGCATTTATCAAAGCGCCTCTGCCCATCGACGATGAGGGAGAGTTTGTACAAACTGACCTGCGCGAGCTCATATCATTCGAGTTCGGCGCAGACCTTTATTACAAAGATCGCGCCTCGCCAAGTACAAACGCCGTAAATATCACCGAAGCTGAGACCCAGGGACTGGGCGCAGTACGCGACGTCGAAATCGCATTCGATGGCAGCGGACTACTTTTTTCAATGCGTGGCCCCGTTAATCTGAACATTGATATTGATGACGAAAATCAACCGACCTGGAATGTCTGGGAGTACGTATTCGAAACGCAAATGCTACGGCGCGTTATCGCATCAGATCTGACAGCAGAAATCGGTCACGATCTATCGCCTCACTATCTGCCTGACGGACGAATCATATTTTCTTCGACACGACAGCTGCGTTCCAATGCTGTATTGCTCGATGAAGGCAAACCACAATTTGAAGCGCAGGACGAAGACCAAAACGAGCCTACTTTCCTGTTGCACATTATGAATGCCGATGGCTCCAACGTTGAGCAGGTCTCATTCAACCAAAGCCATGACATGGACCCTGCTGTTTTGTCGAATGGCCAGATCGTATTCAGTCGCTGGGATCACGCAGGACCCAACGACGCCGTCAATCTATATCGTATGAACCCGGATGGTTCTGCACTTGAACTACTGTATGGCAATAGTAGTCATGACACGGGATCGAATGGTGAGGTGATTCAGTTTACTCAGCCGCGTGAACTCCAGGACGGTCGTATCATGGCGCTTGTTCGACCATTCACAGACACGAATGGTGGCGGCGACATTGTTCTTATTGATACTCCGACGTTTCTTGAGAACACACAACCGACGATGGACAATCCGGGCATGGTTGGTCCTGCTCAACAGCGGGCGACTACATTAAATATATCGACAGAAACCGGCGTGGCGTCACCCGGTGGCAGGTACAGTTCAGTGTTTCCGATTCAGGATGGAACTGATCGTTTGCTGGTCAGCTGGAGTCAGTGCCGCCTGACAGACTTCATCGATCCCAATGTACCCATCGATCCCAATGCACCTGTAGTGCAGATTGTTTATTACCCTTGTACTGTCGACAACCTGGCGAACGCCTTGTATGAAGAAGCGGACCCTATTTACGGCATCTGGATGTATGACCCGCGTGATAACACGCAGTTACCCATCGTGCCGCCCGAAGAAGGCTTCATGTTCACGGAAGTTGTTTCAGCTGATCCACGCACAACGCCACCGGTCATTCTTGACAGTCAAAACTCCTTCACCATGGATCCTGACCTGGTTGCAGAGGGTGCAGCCGTAATCAGTATTCGCAGCGTTTACGACTTCGACGGCGGCGCGGTAGCGCCAATCGATACCCTGGCTGACCCTGCACAAACAACCTCGGCTGACCAGCGGCCTGCACGATTCCTGCGCATCGTCAAAGCGGTCTCGTTGCCGAATGACGATATTGTGGATCTCGATAACACTGCATTCGGCCGTATTCGAAATCTTGGTATGAAAGAGATTGTGGGTTATTCGATGGTTGAGCCTGATGGCTCAGTCATGATGAAGGTACCGGCGAATACGGCATTGTCGATCAGTGTGCTTGATGGCAACGGCCGACGTATTACTGCGCGCCATCAAAACTGGATTCAGTTGCGCCCGGGACAATTGCTCGAATGTAACGGCTGCCACGTTGCACAGAGCGGCATATCACACGGTCGATTCGACGCATTCGCTTCTGTCTATGCAGGCGCGACCACAGCAGGTGGATCTTTCAATGCTGGCACCGTCGATTCGCTGTTTGTCGGTGAAATCGGCGAAACGATGGCAGAAGTTCGCGCACGCGTCTCGTGCGGTACGGACGGCTGCTCATCACTGGAACCTTCGATGGACGTCGAGTTTGAGGACGTGTGGACGGATGAGGTCAAGTCCGGACGCCTGGCCGATCCGAGCTTCAGTTATTCTTATCTGGACCTTACGACGCCGCCGCCGACCACTTTGAACTGCATGACACAGGCATGGGCATCGAATTGCCGCATTGTAGTCAACTATGAGATGCACGTGCATCCGTTGTGGGCAGCCAACCGACCGGTACTTGACCCGGTCACCGGAATGCCGCCAGTCGACCCGGTAACGGGGCTACCGGTCCTTGATCCTCTCACGATGCTGCCACCGAGCAACAACTGTACTAACTGTCATACACCGGTTGATGCAGCAGCAGTAGTGCGTGTTCCGGCCGGTCAACTGGACCTTGCCGATGGTTTGTCGCCGGATGAGCCGGATCAATTTAATTCGTATCGCGAATTATTGTTTAATGATAACGAACAACAGCTTAATATGGGCGCCTTGCAGGATCTGCAGGTCGTGGTTGGCGTTGATGCCAATGGCAACCAGATATTGGCGACTGTTAACGTAAATCCTTCTATGAGTGCTAATGGTGCTAACGCGTCGACTCGTTTCCTGAGCCGATTCGACAATTCAGCAGATATGCACAATGGGTACTTGTCTGACGCGGAGAAACGCTTAATTGCGGAATGGTTGGATGTCGGAGCGCAATATTACAACAATCCATTCGACGTCCCGATCAACTAACTCGTTGTGGCTGGCGGTTCTGGTTCTTTTACTGACCCAGACGCTTACCACCGGACTTGCTCAGGCCGCCGATGAATATCGCACAGTATCGGTGGCCGATCCCTATCTGGAATTGCGCACCGGTCCTGCGATCGGTTACCCCATATTCCATGTAATTGATCGTGGCGAGCCGGTCGACATCATCATGCGTCGCACAGACTGGTTCCTTGTGCGTGGCCTGGATGGCAAAGAGGGCTGGGTCGATCGGGGGCAAATGGAACGCACGCTGCAAACAGGCGGTCAGGAAATCGAGTTTCGCACAGGCGAATCAGCAGGATTTCACTGACTCCCGCTGGGAGCTGGGCCTGATGACCGGCGATTTCGGCGGCGCCAATGTTATTTCCCTGTACAGCGGGTATTCGCTCAACCCAAACGTGTCAATCGAGGTATGGGGTTCACAGATTTTAGGAAATTTTTCGAACGGCTGGATGGCCAGTGTTAACGTGGTTCATGAAACTTGGCCAGATTGGCGGATATCACCGTTTTTCACGCTCGGCGCAGGCATCATTCACACCGAGCCGAAACCGACCATCATTCAGGGCGAGGATCGTACAGACGAGGTTGCTCATGCAGGCATAGGTCTCCGTGTTTTCGCGACACGGCGCTTTATCCTCAGAGCTGAATTCAAAAGCTATGTCGTGTTCACCAGTCGCGACGACAACGAGGAAGTAGAAGAATGGAAAGTCGGTTTCGCCTTCTTTTTCTAGTATTACCCCTATTCGCACTGGGGCTTTCGGGCTGTGCCGCGACTAAAAACCTGTTCGGTTGGGGGGAAGAAGAAGCTCCGCCGCCCTGCAGAAATTCCTGAGGGCCAGGTCATCGAGCCCGCAGGTTGAGCGACGGCAGATAAAAGAACCCTAAAATCGATTCTGAAGACTTCGAAATTGGCGCTTTTGCGGGCATCATGAGTATCGAGGACTTTGGTTCCGACCTCGTTTACGGCGTAAAGCTTGCCTACCACGTCACTGAAGGTTTCTTTGTCGAGGGTTCGGTGGGTCGATCAGAAGCCGGATTGACCAGTTTTGAGGTCCTGAGCGGCGGCGCGCCATTGCTGACCGACAGCGAGCGAGAGCTTACCTACTACAACCTCAATGTAGGCTATAACATCCTGCCGGGCGAGGGCTTCATCGGTGAAGGTCGCGCCTATAACACTGCGTTCTACATCATCGCCGGCCTGGGTTCGACGACTTTCGCCGGGGACGACAGGTTTACGGTGAACTTCGGCGCCGGCTACAGGTTCCTGGTGACCGATTCAATCGCCCTGCACATCGATTTTCGCGATCACTTGTTTGACATAGACCTTCTTGGTCAGGAGAAAACCGCACACAACCTGGAGGGTACTCTGGGCGTGTCGGTGTTCTTCTGAGGCAGGGTTCACGGTTTGCATAGCATGCCGCGCGCTATTCTTGGAGAATGAAAATGAATGTTGGTCCAATATTACGCATTTCATCGCGCTTTTTGCTGCCGCTCCTGGCAATTGTTGCCCTGTCTGGCTGTAGCCCTATCGAACCCTGGGTGAAGCCGTACGAGCGTGATCGATTCGCCGATCCCATCATGTTCCTGGATGCCGATCCGGTCTCCAGTGCCTATATTTATCACGTGTACGAAGCCCGCGAAGGCGCCAGAGGCGGCGAGGGTACGGCAGGAGGTGGCTGCGGCTGTAACTAGCCTGCATTTCCCGCACTGCAATGAATAAATTCAACCAGTACATTCTAACGACCATCGCATTGTCTGGCTTTTGCCAGGCAGCGTTCGCAGGTGTGCTGCCGGAGGATCGTACCGATCTTCTCTACCACAGTTTCGTCGGTGGCGGCGTAGAGATTGACGGTCCATCGATCCTGGTGCGCAAGAGCATCGGGTCCAGTGTCTCGTTGTCGGCCAATTACTACGTCGACATGATCAGCTCGGCATCCATTGACGTTATTACAACCGCGAGTCCATACACGGAAGAACGTACGCAATATTCGTTGGGAGTGGATTACCTGCGCGGCAATACGATATTGTCCGCCGGATTCACCAATAGCACGGAAAGCGATTTTGACTCGACTACGTACAACCTGTCAGTCAGCCAGGATATGTTCGGCGACATGACGACACTTACGCTGACCTATGCATACGGCGACGATACGGTACGGCGCTCGGATGACCCAACGTTCTTTCGTGATAACACACGACAACATTACGGAATTGGGCTGACACAGATATTGACGCGGAATCTCATCACCGCATTGAATTTCGAAACGATTACAGATGAGGGTTTCCTGAATAACCCGTACCGCTCAGTTCGTTACCTCGATCCTGGCAGTGCGCTTGGCTACAGTTACGAAGCTGAGCTCTATCCGTCCACGCGGACAACCACCGCCGTTGGCATCAGGGCGAAGTACTACTTGCCGTATCGAGCGGCACTTGAGGCGCAATACCGGTTCTTTACAGATACCTGGAACATTGATGCGAATACGGTGTCGATTGCGTACATACATCCGTGGAAGGAATTCACCTTCACGGCGAAATACCGCTGGCACGACCAGACCGGCGCGCATTTTTTCCGCGATATTTTCCCACGGTCCGAGGCCACCAATTTTCGTGGCCGTGACAAAGAACTTAGTCCGTTGACCAGCCAGACGATTAAGTTTGCAGTTGCCTATGAGTTGTTCAGCAATGGTTCCGGTTTCATCGATAAAGGCACTGTTAATTTTTCGTTCGACTACCTGACCGTTAACTACGACGAGTTTCGTAATGTCTCAACCGGTGCTGTGCTAGGTGAGGAGCCATTGTATGAGCTCACAGCCAATATCTTTCAGGTGTTCTTCTCCTTCTGGTATTAGGCGGCGTTTCTTTCGCTGGTTAGATCCACTGGCGTCCCGCAATTTCTTGCAGATTTGCTTTTCAAACTCGCAATGCATGGCGCAATTGCGGCAGTCTAAATTGTCATGCTCAGTTTTAGAGCACAGAATATCGCAAGAGCGAGGACGCCGCGATTCTAAAAGGTGGCGTTGATTTCATGCTGGTCAGGAGTCTGTGCGGCAGCAGAGGGCCAGATCCTGGTTTTCTGCAGCAACTAACCCGGTACAATGCTTTTTCCCCAACGTGATTTGGAGGTTACATGGGTCGTTTGGCGGCAATCGCACGGCGCGAGAAAAAGCGCGCGCCGATGGAAACGCTTGAGTGCGCAACAATCAGCGAGCAGACGGGAGTAGCTGACGATTTTCGCGGCAAGCCCGGTAATCGCCAGGTTTCGCTGCTCTCAGCGCACGCGTGGCAGGCCGCATGTCTTGAACTGGGCCAGGAAATCCCCTGGACGACGCGCCGCTCTAACCTTTTGATCGAAGATTTAGACCTGTCAACTGCAGCAGGACAGATAATAGTTATCGGCGAAGTTCGCCTGCGCATCACGATGGAGGTTGATCCGTGCTCACGTATGCAGGAGCAAGCGCCCGGCTTGAAGAGGGCGCTGCAGCCGGACTGGCGTGGCGGCGTTGCGTGCATCGTCCTGCAAGGTGGCGAAGTCGCCATTGGAGATGCCGTGTCGTTGATGGACGCTGACTGAGACGATGCTCTGGTTAAGCACAATTGTCGTTGCAGGAATAGTGTTGGTTGCGGTTCTGTACAACCGCCTGGTACGTGATCGTAATCGCGTTGACGCTGCCTGGAGCGATATTGACGTACAGCTGCAACGGCGCCACGACCTGATTCCACAACTGGTCAAGGCTGTTGACGGGTATGCCGGGTATGAGCGTGCGACATTGGAAGCGGTTACCGCGCTGCGCGCGGAGGCGATGAAATTTACTGGCCCCACTGATATCGACCGGCGTGGCGAGAAAGAGCAACAGCTGGGTGAGGGATTGCAGCGCCTGATCGCCGTTGCCGAGCAATATCCTGATCTGAAAGCGAATGAAAATTTCCTCAGCTTGCAAAACGACCTGGTAGAAACAGAAAATCACATTCAATTTGCGCGGCGCTTCTACAATGGATCGGTACGCCAGCTCAACACTCGTGTGGAAACGGTGCCGAACAATTTCATAGCCGGCGGTTTTGGTTTCAGTCAACGCGAATTTTTCCAGAAAACCTCGGACGAAGCCGCGGTGGTTCCGCGGATCGATCTCGGAATAACAAAATGAAAAGGACATGGCTCGCCTGCTTTTTTCTGATTCCCGTATTTTCGTTCGGCGACGAGCGCATTCTCAGTTACCACAGCGATATCCTGGTCAAACAGGATGGCTGGATCGAGGTCACAGAAACCATTCGCGTTCGTGCCGAGGGTGTACAGATTCGTCGTGGCATTTATCGCGATTACCCAACACGGTACAAAGACAGGTTCGGTAACGATTTGCAGGTCTTGTATGAGCCGCTTGCCGTATTGCGCAACTCGGCCAGCGAGGAATTTCGTTCTGAAAAAAGAGGCAACGGAGTTCGCACATACTTCGGTCGATCCGATGTGATGCTGAATCACGGTGAGCATACCTACACCTATCGCTATGATGCCGGCCGTATGCTCGGCTTCTTCGACGACTTCGACGAGCTCTACTGGAATGTAACCGGCAACGGCTGGGATTTTCCGATTGATCATGCATCGGCAACGATTTCATTCGAATTTGACGTGCCACCCGACTCATTCGGTATTGACGCCTACACTGGTGGGTTTCGCGAGAACGGCAAGGCCTTTGACGCGGCCATAGACGCCAGCGGCAATGCGCAATTTGAAACGACGATGCCACTCGGAATTGGCAAGAGCTTGACGATCGCTGTCAGCTGGCCAAAGGGTCTGGTCGACGAGCCGGGTGAAATGCAAAAACTGATGTGGGTGCTGGCGGACAATCTAAATCTGCTGATCGCGCTTGCCGGGCTTGCCGCAATTCTGAGCTATTACATCCCGGTCTGGAAAAGCTTCGGCCGTGATCCGGAGCCGGGCGTCGTGTTTACGCGGTATGAGCCACCGGGAGGCTTCTCACCGGCGTCGCTGCGTTACATAGAACAAATGGGCTACGACGATGCGACGATGACGGCTGCCGTCGTGAGCCTTGCGGTAAAGGGCTATTTGCGTATCAACAAAGATGACGATGATGAGCACACATTGCAGCGCAAGGACCCTGGTAGCAATCCACCGCAACTCGCAACCGGTGAACGTGAATTACACGATGCATTGTTCGAAGATGGTGATTACGTAATCCTCGACGACAAGTATCACAAGCTGCTCGGCAATGCGCGATCCGAGCATCAAAAATCGCTAAAACGTGATTACAAGCACCGTTACTTCAGGACCAACGGTGCGCTGAACCTGCCGCCTTTACTTATCATGCTGGTCAGTTCGCTGGTCGCGCTCAGGGTTGCTTCAGGACCCACAGTTTTCGTATTCGGAACCATTGCGCTGGAGCTTGTGTCCATCGTAGTGTTCGCGATCATAATGAAACGACCAACCCCTGTTGGACGCCGGTTGCTCGATGAGATGAGCGGTTTTCGCGAATACCTTGAAGTCGCAGAGAAGGACGAGATGAATCTGAGGAACCCGCCGCACAGGACGCCGCAATTGTTCGAACAGTATTTGCCGTTCGCGCTGGCAATGGGCGTCGAACAGCAATGGGCAGAGCGTTTCACCGAAGTCTTTGCCAGTCTTCAGGGACCCAATAAGACGTCGTACCATCCATCCTGGTACAACGGTTCGTGGAACAGCCTCGACCTGAGCAGCAATACAGCGAGCCTAAGCAGTGGCCTCGGCAGCGCCATAAGTTCATCGGTGACCGCGCCAGGATCATCGTCCGGAAGTGGCGGTGGCGGATTTTCCGGTGGCGGCGGTGGTGGTGGTGGCGGTGGTGGCTGGTGACACCCCTTCTGGACTCTGCCGATACAGGCAGACGCCTTTTTCCAATAATGATTAATAAAGGATAAACCCGGTTTTGAATCAACATATCTACCAGCGTCGACCTGTGAACAACAGCGCCATACCAAGCGTAATTTTCGGCTTGCTTGTTGCCAACGGACTCGTATTCGCGGCACAGCAAATGCAGCCGAACCTGATGGCCTACTATTTCGCCCTGTGGCCGCTGGGATCGCCGCGACCTGAGTTTCAGGTCTGGCAGTTGCTCAGTTATGGTTTCATGCACGGCGGCCTCAATCACATTTTCTTCAACATGTTTGGCCTGTGGATGTTTGGTCGGGATATCGAGAACGTCCTGGGGAGCAAGCGATTCCTGATTTACTACCTGACTTGCGTTGTCGGTGCCGCCATTGTGCAACTGACTGTGGCCGGGCTGCAGGGTGGCGTTTATCCCACTGTTGGCGCGTCAGGTGGCGTATTCGGGCTGTTGCTGGCCTATGCCATGTTTTTCCCCGATCGGAGGGTGATGCTGTTGTTCCCGCCCATTCCAATGAAGGCCAAGTACTTTGTACTTGGTTATGGACTGCTTGAGCTCTACCTGGGCGTGAGCGGCCGCAGCCCCGGCGTGGCAAACTTCGCGCATCTGGGCGGTATGTTGTTTGGTTTCATACTATTGCACCGCTGGCGCAGTTCACGCAGGAGCTAGGAGCTTGTCGGAATTAGGGGATCGTAGCGAGGTGATGGGAAACGCAGGCCATTTATTCGATCGTTTGAGGAGAATGGTGGTTCCATTTGACGAAAAGGATCGAATAAATGGACTTGTTTCCCATCGCCGCAGTAGATTCGGCCTAAGTCCGACAGGCTCCTAGACATTGGAAAATATTGTTGCACTGGTTGCTGCCACAATCGTACTCATTCTGATCCCGGGGCCGAATGTTGCGCTGATCGTCGCTAACAGCCTTCGTCACGGCCTGAAATTGGGTCTGATCACTACGCTGGGTACAACGGTTGGCATTGCCGTACAGCTTTTAATCGTCATGGTCGGTTTTGCCGCGTTGGTTGAGCGAGTCGCCGGCGCATTGACCTTTATCAAATGGTTCGGTGTCGCGTACCTGGTATTTCTCGGCATGCGGGCATGGGGTGAGCCTGCCTCGGACCTGTCAGGAATCAAGCCGCAATCTTCCGGAAACGTATTCTGGCATGGCGTCCTGCTGGCGATCGTCAATCCGAAAACCCTCTTGTTCAATGCTGCATTCCTGCCACAGTTCGTCGGCAACACGAGCAACCCCGGCGGACAGTTGCTCCTGCTGTCCGGTATTTTCCTGGCTGTAATAATTATGGGTGATGCACTGTGGGCGGTGTTTGCCGCATCGGCACGGCGTGGACTGAGCCGCTACGGACATTTGCGCAACCGGGTCACCGGTGGTTTCCTGATGGCTGCCGGCTTCGGGCTGGCATTATCGCGGCGCAATGTGTGAAAGATTCAGGCTGGTTCGGGTTCGACTGAATAACTTATTGCGAAGACATCACGAATAGCCTTTTTGCTATGGTTGAGATGATTGCTGAGTCGTCCTGAGAATCCTCAGATTGACGGAAATCTCTCGTAGTTTTGCTATTCTTAAATAGTTGCAGAAACGATGAATCGCAGGAGTGTCGCGCATGAGAGCCCCGTTATTGGCAGTAATCACCGGATTGATGCTGGTTATGGTTGCCGGCTGCCAGCCCGGGGGGCCGGAGACTCAGGCGAATCTCATTGCCACGGATGCCGACGATGTTGCAGGTGTCGTTCGCAGTAGCGCAGGCACAGAGGCTGGTGTCTGGGTCATAGCAGAGACCGAAGATTTTGGCACCCGCTTTGCCCGTATTGTTGTCACGGATGAACGGGGCCGCTACCTGGTCCCCGATTTGCCAGCTGCAAACTATCAGTTATGGGTTCGTGGCTACGGTCTGCAGGATTCTGCAAAAGTTGCAGCGATGCCGGGTGAAAACATCGACCTGACCGCTATTGTCGCCACCGACGCTGCAACAGCAGCGCAGGTTTATCCCGCCGCGTACTGGTACGCCATGCTTGGATTGCCGACAGAGGAAGAGGTCGCAGAGATACCGGGCGGGCTGAACAACTATCTGACCTGGACCAAGAACATGGGTTGTGTCGGCTGCCACCAGTTGGGGCAGCTGTCGACACGAACGCTGCCGGAGAGTCTTGGCGAGTTTGCATCTTCCGAGCAGGCCTGGGCACGTCGCATTGCTTCGGGTCAGGCCGGCAACAGCATGGTACGCATCGCAGCAGAGGGGCTGCATGGCCTGCCAATAAAATACCTGGCGGCGTGGACCGACCGCATTGCTGCCGGTGAACTTCCGGCGCATGTGCCTGAGCGTCCATCCGGCGTCGAGAGGAACGTGGTGGCAACGGTAAGAGATTGGTCCCAGCCGCAATTTTATATGCACGATCTTTCCGGCACCGACAGGCGTGACCCGACTGTGAATGGCTATGGCAGAATTTATGGCGCACCGGAACTCAGTACTGACGAGATGCCAATCCTCGATCCGGTTGCAAATACTGCATCCGTGTTTCATCTTCCGGTACGCGACGAGGATACGCCGACCAGCAATGATGCAGCAGTTGTCGCGCCATCTCCCTACTGGGGTGATGAACGAATCTGGGACAGCAAGGCAAACGTACACAACCCGATGCTGGACCAGGATGGCAGGGTATGGCTGACTGCAAGAATTCGTGCGCCCGAAACGCCGGACTTTTGCAGGGAAGGATCCGATCATCCTTCTGCAATGCTGTATCCGACACAACGCAACTCACGGCAACTTGCGGTTTACGATCCGTCATCCGGTGAATACGCATTTATCGATACCTGTTTCAGTACGCATCATTTGCAATTCGCCTATGACGAGAACAATACGCTTTGGACCAGCGGCGATCGCAATGTAGTTGGCTGGCTGGACACCAACAAGTTTTTGCAGACCGGGGACGCTGCTGCGTCACAAGGCTGGGCGCCACTCATCCTCGATACCAACGGCAACGGCAAGCAGGATGCGTGGACAGAACCGGGCGAGGCGGCGGACCCCGAGCTCGACATGCGTGTGCCGAGAGGCTTTTATGCCGTTATGCCGGAACCGCGCGGCGACGCAATCTGGGGATCGAATGCGTTTGCCTATCCCGGTTCGATTACGCGTCTCGTTCCTGGCGACAATCCGCCACAAACGGCGCTTGCTGAAACTTATGAGCCGCCGCTACCGGGATTCGGCGTGCGCGGTGCGGACATCGATAAAAATGGCGTCGTCTGGGTTTCGCTGGGCAGCGGGCATCTTGGCGAATTCGATCGCCGCAAATGCACGGGACCATTAAACGGACCGGACGCTACCGGCAAACACTGCCCGGAAGGATGGACATTGCATGACCTGCCGGGGCCCGGATTCGCGGACCTGCCACAGTTCAGCGTGGAATCGAGTTACTACACCTGGGTCGATCAGCACGATTCACTGGGGTTGGGCGAGGATGTGCCGATCGCGACCGGAAACCTTTTCGATGGTGTGCATGCGCTGGTTGACGGCGAATTCGTCACGCTGCGAATTCCGTACCCGATGGGCCTGTATGCGAAAGGTCTGGAAGGCAGGATAGATGATCCGGGCGCGGGTTGGAAAGGGCGCGGCATCTGGGTTCCCAGCGGGGATCGGACACCCTGGCTCAAAGAGGGCGGGCAGGGCAGCAAACCGTTGGTCGTGCATTTCCAGGTGCGGCCCGATTCACTTGCTAAGTAAGCCCGGTCAGGAAAAGTAGACAGGAGAACGGACTTTTAAGCACTACCAGAGGTCTTAACTATACCGCCGCAAATTCGTCGCAGCGCAATTTGCGGCTGTTGTTTCATTTTTTCGCAAGTGAAGGTCCTTAGATGGTTGGATTTTTTCGCAAAGTCGTATTTTTTCTTTTGCTGGCGATTGTCGGGGTTGCTGTGGCGCAATCCCGTTGGAACCGGGAAGGGGAGATTTCGACGGACACAAAATCATACGCTGAATTTGCTTTTACTCGCATCATCTTCGAGTCTGGATATTCCACACTGCCTGGTCCCGGCAACACAGCCTGGCGCGACTGGCCGGAATCTGATCACCATTTCATCAATGGTGTGAAACGACTGACGGCGGTAGATATTGAGGACAGCAGTCGAGCCATCTACCTGACCAGCGAGCAACTATTCGATCGACCATGGATCTATGCGCTGGAAGTAGGGACCTGGTTGTTGTCGGAGGCAGAGATAAGCAATTTGCGCGAGTATTTATTGCGCGGCGGGTTCCTGGTCGTTGATGATTTTCATGGCTCCGTGCAATGGGCCGGCTTCATGCGTTCGATGCAAAGAGTATTTCCGGATCGACCCATTGTTGATGTGGATGAGCAAAGTGGTGTCATGAACATGCACTTCGATGTTGACCAATCGAAACCGATACCGGGCATCATGGCGCTTCGTTATGGTGTTACCTGGGAACATGATGGCTACAAACCAACGTGGCGCGGCATTTATGATGACGAGGGCCGCCTGATGGTGATTATTAATTTCAACGTCGACCTCGGAGATGCATGGGAGCTGGCGGACGAAGCGTGGTACCCCGAAGAATACACGGCACTGGCGTATCGTTATGGCATCAACTACGTTTTGTACTCAATGACGCATTGATTATCGGGTCGAAAACTGTTGGGTTGTTCGCAATGCTGGCGATCAGCGCCTGCAACTCATCTTCCGTCAATAACGATTTTCGTGACCTCAATAAGAACGGCCATCTCGATGTTTATGAGGATTCGGCTCAGCCACTTGAAGCCAGAATTGATGATCTTCTCCGGCAAATGACGGTTGCCGAAAAGGCCGGCCTGATGTTTATCAATCGCGCCATTGTTAACGATGATGGATCGCTTGAGTACATTCCAGGCTCAGGGCCGGAACGGCATTCTGCGATTGGTGCCGTTGATCTGCGCAACATGAATCATTTTAATATCTGGGATATACCTGACGACGCGACCGTGTTTGCGCAATGGCAAAACAACCTGCAGGCGTATGTTGCTGACAATACACGTCTCGGAATTCCGGTGACGATCGCAACAGATCCACGCCACCACTTTAGCACCAACATTTTCGCGTTCGATGCGCGTGGCTTCAGTCAGTTTCCGGAAACACTTGGCCTGGCTGCGATAGGCGATCTGGACCTCGTGCAAAAATTCGCCGGCATTGTCAGGGAAGAATACACCGCTGTCGGTTTTCGCCTCGCGCTGCACCCACAGATCGACCTGGCGACCGAGCCGCGCTGGCCACGCATTAACGGCGGCTTCGGCGCCGATGCCGAGCTAAGTGCCAACATTGCCCGCGCCTATATACGCGGGCTTCAGGGTGCGGAATTGTCAGGCACCAGCGTGGCCACGATGACCAAGCACTTCCCGGGAGGCGGCCCGCAAAAAGACGGGCTTGATCCGCATTTCGAATTTCAGCAGGGTCAGATCTATCCGGGCGGAAAATTCGACTATCACGTGATCCCGTTTGAAGCGGCTATCGATGCTGGCACAGCCGCGATCATGCCCTATTACGGTATCCCAACGGATCAAACCGATGAAAACGTCGCGATGGCATTCAACAAGCAAATCATCACCGGTTTGCTGCGTGACAAATATAACTATGACGGTATTATTTGCACGGATTGGGGCGTGCTCACTGACATTACGGTCGGTGACGGAGTGACATGGCATGCCAGGGCATGGGGTGTAGAACATCTCAGCCGGTCGCAGCGAGTCAGGAAAGCACTGGATGCCGGCGTCGATCAGTTCGGTGGTGAAACAGCGGCGAATCTCGTTGTCGAGCTGGTCGAATCCGGGCAGGTATCAGAGCAACGAATTGACGTGTCTGCGCGTCGCATCCTGCGGCAAAAGTTCGCGCTGGGCCTGTTCGATAAACCGTTCGTTGATGTGTCGCAGGTAGCGCAAAAAGTGGGCAGCGAAGAAGCGATGCAGCTGGGCCGGGAAAGTCAGATGCGCGCGATGACGCTGCTGAAAAATGTCGCCTTCGAATCGGCTCCTGTTTTGCCGTTGAGAAAGAACACGCTAACCGTCTATCTGGATGGCCTGGATGCGACAGCAGTCTCCGGGTACGCTGCGGTTGCCGATTCCCCGGAGGATGCCGACGTCGCGATTATTCGTATCGACACGCCATGGTATCCGGTTGAGACGGACAATCCTCTCGCACGAGGGTTTCATCACGGTGACCTCGACTTCAAAGGATCGCGAAAAAGGGAAATTCTTGACCTGCTGCAAGCGATCCCAACCATTGTTGTTATTTACCTGGATCGACCGGCAGTTATTCCTGAAATTGCAGCAGGTGCCACGGCGCTCATCGCGGATTTCGGTGCCAGTGATGGCGCTGTCGCTGACGTTCTTTTCGGTGTGGCTAAACCGGAAGGCAGTCTGCCGTTTGAATTACCATCGTCAATGAATGCGGTTCGTGAACAACTCACAGATACACCGGCTGACAGTAAAGACCCGCTGTTCGAACTGGGGTTTGGCTTACGTTACGAGTAGCGGTCGGCCAAACCTAGTTGATTGCGTCTATGATCGCGTTGAGAGTTTCGCTTGGCCGCATTGCTTGTTCCGTCAATTCATCATCCGTATGAAAATAGCCGCCAATATCGACAGGCTCACCCTGAGCCGCGATTAACTCTGCAGTGATCTTGCTTTCGTTTTCAGCGAGCGCTGCTGCGACCGGAGTAAATTTCGCTTGTAGCGCTTGATCCCGGGTCTGTTTCGCCAGTGCCTGCGCCCAGTACAGCGCAAGGTAGAAATGGCTGCCGCGATTATCCAGTTCGTTGACCTTTCTGGATGGCGACCTATTGGCATCGAGAAACCGGGCGTTGGCATCGTCAAGTGTCTCTGCCAGGACGCGCGCAGAATTGTTCTCTGTCTTGATGGCGAAATCTTCCAGCGAAACGGCGAGCGCAAGAAATTCACCGAGCGAATCCCAACGCAAATGACCTTCTTTGACAAACTGCTGAACATGTTTTGGTGCAGAGCCGCCGGCACCGGTTTCGTATAGTCCGCCGCCGGCAAGCAGAGGTACTATGGACAGCATTTTTGCGCTGGTACCGAGCTCCAGGATCGGAAAAAGGTCGGTCAGATAGTCACGGAGAACATTGCCAGTCACAGAGATCGTATCTTCGCCGTTCGTGACGCGCGCCAGCGTTGTACGCATGGCTTCCTCAGGTGACATCACGCGAATGTCCAGTTCTTCGGTGTCGTGGTCCTGCAAATAGAGACTTACTTTATTGATCAGGTTAGCGTCATGGGCACGATTGGAGTCCAGCCAGAAAATGGCAGGCAAGCCGGTAGCTCTCGCCCTGGTGACCGCGAGTTTGACCCAATCCCGGATTGGCAGGTCTTTCGTCTGGCACATGCGCCAGATGTCACCTTTCTCAACCGCATGCTCTAGTAACGTTTCGCCTGACTCATCAATGACCCGGACAGATCCCGTTGCTGCTATTTCAAATGTCTTGTCGTGCGAGCCGTATTCTTCGGCTTTTTGTGCCATCAGGCCGACGTTGCAAACATTGCCCATCGTTGTGACATCGAAAGCGCCATGTTCACGACAAAAGCTGATAACTTCCTGGTAAATCCCGGCATAACAACGATCGGGTATCATCGCCAGTGTGTCCTGAAGCTCACCGTCGGGGCCCCACATTTTCCCTGATGTGCGGATCGCGGCGGGCATGGACGCGTCGATGATTACGTTGCTTGGCACATGCAAATTAGTGATGCCTTTGTCGGAGTCGACCATCGCAAGCGCCGGTCGCGTTGCATAGACGGCCGCAAGATCAGCTTCGACAGATTTTCTCTGCTCGTCGGGCAGGTCCCGAAGTCTTGCGTAAACATCTGCAATTCCGTTGTTCGGTTCGACACCCAGTTCGGCGAACAGGTCTGCATGCTTTGCGAATACATCCGCGTAATAGACAGTCACGGCATGACCAAACATGATCGGATCCGAAACTTTCATCATCGTCGCTTTGAGGTGCAGGGATAACAGTACGCCTTGTTCCCGCGCACTCTCTGTTTCCTTGGCGAAAAAACTACGCAGCGCGTTGCAGTTCATTACAGCGGCGTCGATTACCTCGCCTTCCAACAGTGCCGTATGTTCTTTCAGCACGCTTACTTTTCCATCAGCAGCGACGAATTCGATGCGTACGCTGCCCGCATTTTCGATATCAGCAGATTGTTCGCTAGAATAGAAATCGCCGTCTGTCATGTGGGCTACACGTGTTTGTGAATCCTTGCTCCAGGGGCCCATAGAGTGCGGGTGTTTTTTTGCATATTCCTTGACCGGGCCGGCTACGCGGCGATCAGAATTTCCTTCACGCAGCAGCGGGTTAACTGCACTGCCAAGCACTTTGGCGTAGCGCGCATAGATTTCTCTTTCCGCATCGTTTTGCGGCTCTTCGGGATAGTCCGGCAGATCGTAGCCGTGTTCCTGTAACTCGCTGACGGCGGCGATGAGTTGCGGAATTGACGCGCTGATGTTCGGTAGCTTAATGATATTTGCGTCTGGCGTACTTACCAGGGAGCCGAGTTCTGCCAGTGCATCATTCTTTATTTGCTCAGCGTCCAGGTTCTCGGGGAAAGTAGTGATAATCCTGGCTGCCAGGGAAATATCCCGGGTTTCCACCGGAATGCCGGCTGCATCTGTAAATGCATCGATGATGGGCAGCAATGAACGAGTGGCCAGTGCAGGCGCCTCGTCGGTAATGGTGTAGATAATTGTTGGGTAACTCATTTCCTGTCGCCAAAAAATTACTGCTTCACTTACTTACTAACGATAAATCCGCGCACGATTGCCAGCAGCTTGCTGGCACCGGGAGCGGATATGGTGGGCCCGCCAGGACTCGAACCGCAACCCAATCTGCCCGCGATCGCATTTGTGTCTCATATGCTGATCGCGGATTGATCTTTAGTATTTTGTACAAAGCATGGCAAGTCGAAACCATTCTTTGCACAGAATAATGGTGGGCCCGCCAGGACTCGAACCGCAACCTCGCGGAGCCCGATAAAAACTGCATTGTCTGTGGCGTACTGTGTCTCCCAATACGGCACAGAATAATGGTGGGCCCGCCAGGACTCGAACCTGGGACCAAGAGATTATGAGTCTCCTGCTCTAACCAACTGAGCTACAGGCCCAACCGATGTGAATCGTCGTTCACGATTCACGGGACGCGGCAGTATAACGGTGTGGCCGGGCGCCGTCACTTTCAATGTGCCAGTCCTGGCGACCGGGATATTTACTCGCTCAATACGCGGCCGTTCGCTGTCCCAAATCGTGTGGAAAGGCATGAATTCGGCGTTGGAGTCAGTCCCGAATTTCCCTGTGACGGACATCAACGAATCTTATTTATCAATGACTTATCATCCTAAATTCGCAATGGATGCGTGCCTCAGCTGTCTTTGCTGGGTGTGTGAGAACATATATGACGGAATTTGGTTCCAGGAAGTTAAGCGGATTTAGCCTGCTGGACCTGATGCTCACACTGGTGATCGCATCGCTGCTGGCTGCGCTCGCCGTGCCGGCCTACCAGGGCTTCATCGACAAAGGCAAAAATGCCAAGGCGATCGGCGACATCGGCTCACTCAGCGTCCAGATCGAGAGTTTCCGTCTGCGTAACAATGACCGGATTCCGCTCAATCTCGATGAGTTACCCGGTGAGGTTCCGCTGGATCCGTGGGGTAATCCTTACAGTTTTTTGAACATCAAGGTCGCCGGAGCGGGCGCAGGCGGATTACGCAAGGACGGCAAACTCAACCCGCTTAATACTGATTTCGATCTCTTCAGCATGGGCTCCGATGGTGACTCGAAAGATCCGCTGTCTGCCAAAGCAAGTCGTGATGACATCGTTCGTGCAAACAACGGCGACTTCATTGGCCTCGGAGAGGACTACTGATGGCGGACTCCGGTCTTACGCGCATCCTTACGGCCGGCGTCGGCCGGCGTATCCTCATGTTGTTTTTGCTGGCCGGCATCCTGCCCGTTATTTTCACTGCGCTGCTCGCCTACAACGAAGTGGGTCGCGGACTGGAACAGGAGGTCAACAAAGACCTTCGCGAAAACTCCAAGGCGTATGGTGTTGAAATCCTGGCGCGTTTGTCCAGAGCATCTGACAAAGCAGAGCAACTGATCAATGTTTTTGAATCGGGTGGAGCGGCGGCAGCTCAGGACAGACCCTACCTGCTTGATGATTTTGAAGCTGTCTGGCTTGTCGCGGAGAGCTATCCAAATGAAATGATATTCGGCGTACGCAGTAGCCAGATCGACTTTTCAGCAATCAATGTCGCTCACCTCAATGCCGGCAACGGTCAGTTGCTTGATACTTCTGCAGTCGCGGTAAATGATCTGGTACTTCTGCATGGCACAAATATTGGCGAGCCCAACCCGTCGATGTTTGCTTTCCGCCTTAAACCGGAGACGATCTGGGGCCCGAAAGAGAATCGTCCCTACCTGACCGAATTCTGTGTATTTTCCGCTAGCGGTGCGAATCTGTTCTGTACCGTTGGCATGGATGCCGAATTACATGCGACCCTGGCGGCCGATCGTAATCCACAGGAGAGTAGCCCGACAGAGTGGGAGATTGGCGGCGAGAAGCATTTCACCGCAATGTGGCAGCTATTCCTGGATGGCAGCTACGGGCATCCGGCGATCGACATTATCGCGAGCCAGCCAAAAAAATACTCGTTACGTTCCAGCGCTGATTTTCGGCGAATTTTCCCACCGGCACTGGTGCTGGTTATCATCATGGTCGGAGCGCTTAGTCTAAGCCTGATTGGGCAAAGTCTCGTGCCTCTGCAACGCCTGACAATAGTCGCGCGTCAGTATGCCTCTGGCCAGCTTGATTCCAGAGTTCGCATCAGGACCGGCGACGAATTCGAAGCGCTCGGCGATGCGTTCAACAACATGGCCGGGAGACTGGGGCGTCAGATAGAGACGCTCAAAGCGATGTCAAAAATTGACAGGCTTATTCTGTCAGGTGCAGATTTTGAAGAAGTGTCAGAGGACGTTATCTGCCATCTCATCGAACTGACCGGGTTTGAAGCAGCGGCGGTCATCGCACGAGACACCGATGCTCCGAGCCGGGCCAAGATGATCTCCTGGTTTGAGGACGAGTTTATCCATGAGCGGGTTTCTTTACCGCAGGAACTTGGCCATGAATGGTGTCAGCCACGAGAAGTGGCGCTGGCAGAGATCGATGGTTCTTTTGCACCTTATAAAGATCGCTTCCTGCAGTTCGGTTTGAAGTATGTGGTACTGATCCCCGTCATTCTGAACGATGATCTGAAGGGCATCCTTCTGCTGGGTTCCAGTTCGAGCTTCGAAATGCGCGGTGGTCGATTGCAACGCTCCATCGATATCGCCGGGCGTCTTGCTGTTGCCCTGGCCAGCGCAGAACGTGAGGAAGCGCTCTATCGTCAGGCGCATTTTGACGAGCTTACCGGCCTGCCGAATCGCCAGCTTCTGAAGGACCGCCTGGAGCAGCAACTCGTGTACGCTCGTCGTGAGAAGCAGAACGGCGCAATTCTGTTTCTTGATCTTGATCGATTCAAAGAGATCAACGACGTCTTCGGTCACTCGGTCGGGGATCTCATTCTTGCCCAGGCCGCTGAGAGAATCGTCTCAGAGGTGCGTGATACGGATACCGTGGCTCGCCTGGGCGGTGACGAATTCGTCATCGTGATGCCACATCTCACCGGCGATAACACGCTGCGCAAGACAGCAACACGAATACTGGCACGACTGACTGAACCTTTTTCGGCGCGCGGCACTAATCACTTCCTGAGCGCAAGTATCGGCATCGTTGTATTTCCGGACGATGGAGATAGTGTCGAGACACTGCTGAAGAATGCGGACGCGGCTATGTACCGTGCCAAGGACGCCGGTCGCTCCCGTTTCGTATTCTTCAGCAAGAAGCTGAATGCCGAAAGCAGGCGCAAGATTGAACTTGAGCGGGACCTGCGAACCGCATTTAATGCCGACGAGCTAGAAGTTTATTACCAACCACAGTTCGATCTGTCCAACGGCATTATTTGTGGCGCAGAGGCTCTGATGCGCTGGCGGCATAAAGAACAGGGACAAATCTCGCCAAGCGAGTTTATTCAGCTTGCTGAAGACTCGGGACTCATTATTGAAATGGGCCGTTGGGTGGTTGATCAGACTTGCGCTGATCTGCGGTCGGTTCTCGATAAGGGTCTGCATCCCGGATCGATGTCGATAAATGTATCTACCCTGCAACTCAGGGAGGCGAGTTTTCCAAGCGATGTACTCGACGCTTTGCAACGGTACGATATTCACCCTGGATTTCTGCAACTTGAGATTACAGAAACCACGGTCGCACAAAACCGCGATACCGCGATCGATATTCTCAATGTGTTACGGGAAGCCGGCGTGCAGGTGGCGATCGACGATTTCGGCACCGGCTATTCTTCGCTAAGTTACCTGCAGCAACTACCGTTCGACCTGATCAAGATCGACAAGTCGTTTATCGATCTCATTGGCTCAGGCGGAAATTCCGAGAACATATGCCGGACGATCATCAAGATGGCCCACGAACTGGGCAAGAAAGCGATCGCCGAGGGTGTCGAAACAAAGGAACAAGCAGAGTTTTTGAGCGAGAATGGTTGCGATTGTGTGCAGGGCTACTACTATAGTCGCGCGCTGCCGCAGGATGAATTCCTGGAATTTGTTGAAAAACAGGACTTTCACACACAGCGCAGGAAAGCGCTGGAAATTGTTTGATTGGGCGTTTCTATTGAGCGAGATATGGCCTGAACCATTCGCGGCGTCTTCACTGTCGTGCACATCTTAATCCTGTAACAAAGCACAAAAGATGAGACAGCCGCTCCTACAGCCAGGAGAAATCCCATCAGTCCAAAAAAATACGCGCTCAGAAATTGTAGCTAACCAAACTTACTCAGAGATCAAGAATCGCAGCAGGGTCACGTAGGAGCCCGTACGGAAAGAGAATTCAATCCCCAAGCTGAGTTAGTGCTTCTATCGGGGCGACGGGCGACAAACAATAAAGGGCATGTCGCAAGACATGCCCTTTATTGTTTGCAAAACATCAATCCACCACACCCGCACAAAAGAATCACCCCTGCGCCGGCTCTTATCGCCGCTAAGTACCCAATCAATCCTCGACCAGAAAACTCCGCAACTGATCCGACCGGGTAGGATGCCGCAGCTTACGTAAAGCTTTCGCCTCAATCTGACGAATACGCTCTCGCGTAACGTCGAACTGCTTGCCAACTTCCTCCAGCGTGTGGTCCGTATTCATATCAATACCAAAGCGCATTCTCAGCACCTTGGCTTCCCGCGGTGTCAGACCCGCCAATACGGAATGCGTCGTTTCTTTAAGACCTGACGAGGTCGCCGAATCCACCGGCGAGTGCACTGTCTGGTCTTCAATGAAATCACCGAGATGCGAATCTTCGTCATCACCGATCGGGGTTTCCATGGAAATCGGCTCTTTTGCGATCTTCAGCACTTTGCGAACCTTGTCTTCGGGCATTTCCATGCGCTCGGCAAGCTCATCCGGCAGCGGCTCACGGCCCATCTCCTGCAACATTTGTCGCGAGATGCGATTCAGTTTGTTAATCGTCTCAATCATGTGCACCGGAATACGGATGGTGCGGGCCTGGTCAGCAATTGAACGGGTAATGGCCTGGCGAATCCACCAGGTCGCATAAGTAGAGAACTTGTAACCGCGACGGTATTCAAATTTGTCCACCGCTTTCATCAGGCCGATATTGCCCTCCTGGATCAGATCCAGGAACTGCAGGCCACGATTGGTGTATTTCTTCGCAATTGAAATTACGAGGCGAAGATTAGCCTCGACCATTTCTTTCTTGGCCCTGCGGGCTTTCGCTTCGCCAATCGACATTTGACGATTGATCTCTTTGATCTCGGCGATCTTGAGGTTGGTCAGCGTCTCTACTGCGAGTAGTTTTCGCTGTGCGCGCAAAACATCGTCCCTGAGCTTCGCCAGCGTTGACGAATGTTTACGCTTGGCGCGAATGTGCTTCTCAATCCAGCTAAGATCTGTCTCGCTCTTCGGGAAGCTGGCGAGAAAATCCTTTCTCGGCATGCCGGCGTCCCGAACGCAAATCTGCATAATCTGGCGTTCCTGGGTTCGTAGCACGGTAACCGAGCCGCGCAGGTTTCTGACCAGCGCGTCGGTGAGTTTCGGTGCAAGCTTGATCTCCATAATCTGATCAGCCAGCTCGCCCTGTACTTTAGTGGTCTTCTTGTCACGCGATCCGTATTTTTCAAGCGCCGTCAGCGAGCGCTTGTACAAACGTCTGATCGTCTTCGAACGTGCCGCGACTTCTTCGGGATCCGGTCCGGTATCGACGACTTCTTCTTCATCGTCGCTGTTGTCATCCGATTTAGTCATCGGTGATTTGATTTCGTCAGGTGCATTTGGATCGATGAAGCCAACGACGAAATCCTGCATGCGGGTTTCGCCTGCACCGACGGCCTCGCTTACCTCGAGCAGTCGCTCGATGGTAGGAGGAAAATGCGCCATGTGGTACTTGACCTGGTTCAGGCCAGCTTCGATACGCTTGGCAATATCAATCTCGCCCTGGCGCGTTAACAATTCAACGGTACCCATCTCACGCATGTACATGCGCACGGGATCCGTAGTACGTCCAAACTCGGCATCAACGCTGGCCAGAGCAGCTTCTGCTTCCTCTGCAGCGTCCTCATCATCGCTCGAGCCGGCATTCTCGGACATCAACAAAGTTTCGGGATCTGGCGCCTTCTCGTGGACGGCGATACCCATGTCATTAATCATGTTGACGATTTCTTCAATCTGTTCCGGATCGACGATATCGTTAGGCAGATGGTCATTGACCTCCGCATACGTCAGGTAGCCTTGCTCCTTGCCGCGGGCAATCAACTCTTTCAACTGCTGTGCCTGTTTGCTGCTGTTGCTAGATGCTGGTCGTGAATCCGTCAAAACGTAGTTCCTTCATTCTAAAAATGCCAACCCACAATTATACTGGTTTGACTGTTCCTGATCCATAGTTATCCGCTGATAAATACGGCCTTATGCGGAGCCTCTTCCAAGTCCGCGCAGCTCACCTCGTTCATCATCAGATAACGAGCTAAGTCTTTCTTTTTCAATAAGAAAACTGATTCTCTCACGTTCTCCGGCGAGCTCCAGCTGGCCGATACAATCGGCCAGTTCCGCCGCGGCGTCGAAATCCTCCGCGGTTGGTATCTCTACAGCGGCCAGTTTTCCAAGGTGCCGGCCCTCCTCATGCGTACGGTAACGCTCAAGCAACCCAGCTGTACTCATATTGGGTTCGGCATGCACAGTTTCAATGAGGTCACGCAGTAAATCCGTACCGGGCTTTGCCACGCCAGCCAGGCGCTCGACATGCAGCTTTCTTGCAGCCTCCGGATGGTGCAGAAGCAGGGTGATAGCGCGTCTTACGATGGACGGCTTGCCTGTCCCACCTTGTGATCTGGACCGTAGCCGGGTCGTGGCGGTCTGTCTGTCCTGCCTGGTTGCCGGCACATCCTTTGCCAGGATGGTGTCGAGCTTGCTTGCCGACAACCCCACCGAGCCGGCGAGCCGCTCAATCAGCAGCTCCTTGTAGACGCCTGCGGGAATTCTGCTGACCAGGGGTTTGGCAAGTTCGGCCAGCCGGGCACGGCCGTCTACCGAGTCCATATCCACCTGAGCGCAGAGTTCATTAATGAGAAAATCCGACAGAGGTACAGCTTCATGTACTTCTTTCTCGAAAGCGCTCGCGCCATTTTCCTGTACGTAGGAATCCGGGTCCTGACCATCAGGCAAAAACACGAAGCGAATTTGCCGCCCATCCCTTATCTGTGGCAGAGCATTTTCCAGCGCGCGCCACGCGGCAGCGCGTCCGGCACGATCGCCATCGAAACAAAAACTGATTTCGTCGCAAATGCGAAACAGTCGATTCAGGTGCTCATCTGTCGTGGCCGTGCCAAGTGTTGCCGTCGCGTAATCAATACCATGACGCGCGAGTCCGACAACATCCATATAGCCTTCAACAACAACCAGGCGTTCAATATTGCGTAGCGCCTGGCGCGCCTCGTACAAACCGTAAAGCTCCCGGCCTTTGTGAAACAGCACGGTCTCCGGAGAGTTCAGGTACTTGGGCTCGTCGTTGCCGAGAACGCGACCGCCGAAACCGATAGTCCTGCCACGCGAGTCCTTGATCGGGAACATAAGGCGATCACGGAAACGGTCATAGTGCTGGCCATTGTCTTTGCGAATAATCATGCCGACGGCAAGGAGTCGTTCTGTGGCTTCTTTCGACGTGCCGAATTTGTCGAGCAGGTGACTCCAGCCTGATGGGGCATAACCAAGACCGAAACGTTTTGCGGTGGCGCCATCTATGCCACGTGCTTTCAGGTAATCAACGGCCGGTTGATGGTTTTTCAGCTGGGCCTGAAAATCCAGTTCGATTTTGCGCGTGAGTTCAAACAGCTCATCGAATTTTCGTGTTGGTCGCTGGCTCTCATCGCGCGGGACATCGACGCCGAGCATACTCGCGACGCTTTCGACCGCCTCAACAAACGTCAGGTGATCATGCTCCATCAGGAAACCGATGGCGGTGCCGTGTGCACCGCAACCAAAGCAGTGATAGAAACCTTTCGCGGGGCTCACAGTGAAGGAGGGTGTTTTCTCGCCGTGAAACGGGCAGCACGCTTTGAACTCGCGGCCGGCTTTCTTGAGCTGAATTCTGCGGCCGAGCACTTCGACGATATCGGCTCTCGCGATAAGCTCATCGATGAAATGCTGTGGTATCAGTCCGCTCATTCCTTTAGAAACTTGTCATTGCTACTAGATTGACCGTTGGTAATTGATCTAACGGGTTCCCGACCCGGCGGGGGTTACCCCGGTTACTTATTATTCTTTTTTGTTGCAAGCCGCGAATCCGGGAGTGGTTCTCTTAGCATAGCCAAATAAGCTGCAGATGCCAGTGGTATGTGGCCGCGGTCGCGATCCGGAGTTACTGATTGAGGCGTGCTTTGACTTTTGCCCCGACGGCTCCCATGTCTGCCCGGCCCTGAGCTTTGGTTTTGACCTGGCCCATAACCTTGCCCATTTCGCGGATGCTCGTTGCTCCGCTATCAGCTATAGCCTGGTCAATCATTTCGTCCAGCTCGGCAGCAGATAACTGCTCTGGCAGGTAAGTCTCCAGTACGGCGATTTCGGCCAGTTCAATTTCTGCAAGGTCTTCACGATTGCCGTCGCGGAACTGGCTGACAGAGTCGCGGCGTTGTTTGACCATCTTGTTCAGGATGTCGAGCACCCTGGCGTCGTCGAGTTCAATTCGCTCGTCGATTTCAATTTGTTTGAATGCGGCAAGCGCAAGTCGCACCACTTTGAGCCGGTCTTTGTCACCGGCCTTCATGGCGCTTTTCATGTCTTCCTGGAACTGGCCCTTGAGAGTCATTGCCGGCCTTAATGGTACTGAGGTGCGCTCAGTAGAGGCGCTTGCGCCGTGAAACTTCGCGGGATATGCGCTTCAGGTGGCGTTTAACGGCTGCTGCTTTCTTACGCTTGCGTTCCTGGGTTGGTTTCTCGTAAAACTCGCGGCGGCGAAGTTCAGTCAGAACCCCCGCTTTCTCACAGGCACGCTTGAAGCGACGCAGGGCAGCGTCGAAATACTCGTTCTCTTTTATACGGACACTCGGCATACGATTTACTTTTCTTGACTCAAAGACAAAGAAACCCGGCACATGGCCGGGACTGAGCCGCGTATGATATCGGGACCGGTGGCTGTTTGCAAAGCCAAATAGCGGAATTTCGCCTGTTTTCGACGCCCCCTGGGGTATTATGCGCCGCCTATGCAGGTACTGGGACTGGAAACAAGTTGCGATGAGACCGGGGTGGCGCTGTTTGACACCGAACGGGGCATCGTTGCGCAGGCGTTGCACAGCCAGATCGAGCTGCACGCCGACTATGGTGGCGTTGTGCCGGAAATCGCCTCCAGAGACCATATTCGCCGCCTGCTACCGCTCGTCCGCGAGGTGCTGAATGAGGCCGGCACAGAGCATCCGGACGCGATTGCGTATACGGCCGGCCCTGGTCTGGTCGGCGCCCTGATGGTGGCTGGCGGGCTGGCTAATGGCCTGGCGCTGGCCTGGGATTGCCCGGTAATTCCCGTACACCACATGGAGGGGCATCTGCTGGCTGTCATGCTGGAAGACGATCCGCCGGCTTATCCATTCCTCGCTTTGCTGGTGTCAGGCGGACATACCATGCTCGTGTCAGTCAGTGCGCTTGGCGATTATCGTGTGCTTGGCTCCACGCTGGACGACGCTGTTGGCGAGGCATTCGACAAAACCGCGAAACTGCTGGGACTGGAGTACCCCGGTGGGCCAGCGCTTGCGCAGTTGGCTACAGCGGGCGCTGAAGATGCGTACAGGTTTCCACGGCCAATGCTGAACAAGGGAGGGCTGGATTTCAGCTTTAGCGGTCTGAAGACCGCGGTGATGCTTGCAGTGCGCAAGGCACGGGCGGATGGTGAAATTGACGCAGTTCGCGCGGATATTGCCGCATCGTTCCAGAGAGCTGCGATCGACACACTGGTAGCAAAAACTTTGCGGGCAGCAAAGTCCGAACAGCTCGAGCGCGTGGTCGTTGCTGGTGGGGTGGGCGCAAATCAACTACTGCGTACTGAACTTGCGGCGCGATTTTCCGGGCGGGTCTGTTACCCACGCCCGGATCTTTGCACGGATAACGGCGCCATGATCGCGCTCGCTGGTGCAATGCGTCTTGCCGACGGCGAAAAAGCAGATAACATTCAGGCACTGGCGCGCTGGTCACTCGAAACACTGGCGCGCCCGCAAACAACATAAGGCGCAACAGTAATGGCGAGCGAATACTGCACGCCACCATTAAAAAAGGCGTAAGCGTTATGCAATCCGAATCCCGGGCCGACACAATCTTCTTACAGGACCTGAAGGTCGAAACGATCGTTGGTATCTGGGACTGGGAACGCAAGATCCGGCAAACCGTCAGTATCGATATTGAGATGGCTGCTGATGTGGCTAAGGCTGCGTTAAACGACAACATTGAAGGCACTCTGAATTACAAAGCCGTTGCCAAGCGCGTGCAGCAGTTCGTGGGCGATTCCGAATATCAGCTGGTCGAAACTTTGGCCGAAAAAATTGCAGAAACAGTGCTCGCTGAGTTCGATATTCCCTGGATTCAATTGCGGGTCAGCAAGCCTGGCGCAATTCGCAACGCCAAAAACGTAGGCGTAGTGATCCGGCGCTACAAGGCGTAGTTTTATGCCGCTCGTCTATCTCGGTCTCGGCAGCAATGTGCAACCCGAGAAAAACCTGCAGCTGGCGGCACGCGAATTACGCAGGCGATTCACACTGCATGCGCTATCTTCTGTTTACCGCAGCAAGTCTCTGGGATTCGACGGCGACGATTTTCTCAATGCCGTGGCCTGTATTGAAACTGACAAGACGGCGCAGGAATTATTCGCCGAGCTGGACGACGTTCACGACCTGGCTAACCGGGAGCGCAATTCAGATCGGTTTGGCTCGCGCACGCTCGATATCGACCTGCTGTTGTACGGTCAGCAGGTGACTAGCAGCCCGCCAGTCAATGTGCCCCGCAGCGACGTACTTGAATACAGTTTTGTGCTGCGGCCATTGGCGGAAATTGCGCCTGACCTCGTTCATCCCGTGACTGGCCGGGCAATGCGGCAACATTGGTCTGAGTTTGATGCCACCACCCACCCACTAACCAAAGAAGCCGTTATTTTGTAAAAAACTGCTTGGCGAAAAGCGGGCACCGGTCACGGGAAGCCGACGATTTCACGGTAATAATGGTCGCAACAATTGCAGTATAGGCCGCCTTGCAGCCGAGCATACCGATGCAGAAATCACTGTTCATTTTGACTTTCATGTCGCTTTTCATCAGCGCTTGCAGCCTCTCTGACGACAATGGCAATGCAGCGCCACTGTCGGGAACAGCAGCCTGTACTGTCGATGCGCAGAAGAAATTTGTGCTGGATACGATGAATGATGTCTATTTCTGGAACGACCTGCTGCCGGCAAGTGTAGACCTTGGTGCCTATGCGACGCCGGAAGCGCTGCTCGATTTTTTAATATCCTTCCAGCCGCTGGATAACTTCAGTTATATAGACAGCGCTGCCGCCGATGCACAGTTCTTTGGCGCCGGCCAGTATGAAGGGTATGGTTTCAGCAGCCGCTTCGACACGGTCGACGATCTGCGATTTACGCGTGTTTTCTCATCCAGCCCCGCATTTCTGGCTGGATTTGACCGTGGCCAGCGCATTCTCATGCTCAACGGGCGCACGATTGCGGACATACAGGCAAATGAAGGCGTTAGCGCGCTGTTCACACAAACGCCGCTCGAATTCATGGTTCGTCGTCTGGATGGCAGCGAATATACGGCCATAGTTGACCAGGGACTGGTCACTATCGATCCGGTGCCGCAGTGGCGCGTCATCGACAGGCCGGATGGGTCTTCCGTTGGCTATCTTGAGCTGGCGACATTTATCAGTACGGCAGAGCCAGCGTTTGCCACGGCATTCGCTGCGTTTATGCAGGCTGGTGTTAACGACTTAATCATCGATTTGCGATACAACGGCGGTGGCCTGGTCAGTACGACAGAGTTGCTGGGAGATTTCCTCGGTGGTGCCACGGCCAACAACCTGACGTTCTCGAAAACCCTGTTCAATGCCAACAATGCGGCTTTGAATCGCACGTCATTTTTCCAACAAATGTCTGCCTCAATCAACCTGTCAAGGCTGGTGGTCATCGCCACCGGCGGCACTGCTTCGGCGAGCGAGTTGATCACTAATAGCATGGAGCCGCATGCTGCAGTGTCGATCGTCGGATCAACAACGTTTGGCAAGCCGGTTGGTCAGCTTGGCATTGAGTTTTGCGACAAGATTATTCGCCCAACAGCGTTCGAAAGCGTAAACGCAAATGACGAAGGTGGTTACTTTGACGGACTTCCCGCCGATTGTGATGCGACAGATGACCTGTCCATCCCGGTGGGCGCCGAAACCGATCCAAACATGACTACTGCACTAACGCTGCTCGATACAGGCGCCTGCCCGGCAGTTCTGACCACACCAGCGAATCTGCAAAAACCCCTGGCCGAGAGAAAATCACCGCAGGCAGACAGACGCGGCAAACCCTGGCGAGAATTCACCAACGCCTGGTGAAAAAACGCGCACTCAAAACTCGTAACCAACCCACCTTACCCGAAACCCAAAAATCGTAGCAACCCGTCGTAGGAGCCCGCCGTACGATAGGTTCACATGCTCAATTCCGGACATTTTCGATCTACCGGCACGGGCGACAAACAATTTTATGGCATGTTGAAAACATGCCATAAAATTGTTTGCAAAACACCAACCCACTACACCCGCTAAAAAGAACAAACCTCGGTTCGACCCCGCTTTTTCACCACCCCAAAGACCGCCCACCATCAACCGCAATAATCTGCCCCGTCACATACCCGGCATCACGAGCCAGGTAAACAACACAACCCGCGATGTCCTCAGGAGCACCCGTCCGCTGTAAGGGCACCTGGCTGAGAATATCCTGCTTGACCGAATCCGACATGCCATTCTCCGGCCAGCTGATGGCGCCGGGTGCTACCCCGTTAACCCGCACATCAGGCGCGAGATCCTTTGCCAGCGAGCGCGTCAGCATCACCAGACCGGCTTTTGCCACACCATACACCGAGTGATCCCGTAACGGCCGGTGTGCGTGAATATCCACAATGTTAATAATGTTGCCGTGACTGGTCTGCAGATGTGGCGCTGCCGCCTGCGACAGGAACAACGGTGCTTTCAGGTTGCTGCCCACAAGATCTGACCAGCTCTCCTCGGTTATCTGCCCCAGCGGTGTCGGGTAAAACGATGATGCATTATTAACGAGGACGTCAAGACGACCCGACCATTCAACTACCGAATCGACGAGCTTGTCCAATTCATTACCCACATTCAGATCGGCCTGGAAAATACGAGCCGAGTCGGCGCGAACAGCATTCAGCCGGGCACAAAACTCGCCGGCTTCCGCCTTCGACTGGCGGTAGTGAATAGCAACGTTGGCGCCCTCTGCGTGCAAACGTTCCGCTATTACGGCACCTATCCGCCGCGCCGCACCGGTCACCAGCGCGCATTTGTCCGTGAGAGAATTTGCCTGATCTGCTGTCATTGTTTTCAGTACTGGTCCTGATTATTGAATAATGCCCGGACAGCGCATGGTATTTACGAGTCGGGCGACATACATTGTCGACATTGTTGGGAACCTGCGGCACTAATGCAACCAGAACACGGAACCGGGCTTGAGTTGCCCTTGCCTGATACAGAGAGCGCGCGGCATAGTCGCCGCGTCGCCGAATATATTCGCTCGTGTATCGATACCGCTGGCGGCAGCATCAGTTTCGCGGAATTCATGCAGCACGCCCTGTATGCGCCGGGACTGGGTTACTACACGGTGGGCACGAAAAAATTCGGGGCTGGCGGAGATTTTGTTACAGCGCCGGAAATTTCACCATTGTTCGGCAACGTGCTTGCGCGACAATGCGCTGCTGTTCTGCGACAGCTACCCGGTGGCAAGGTGCTTGAGCCGGGGGCCGGTAGCGGCGCGCTGGCCGTATCGTTGCTGAACAAGCTCGACCAGCTGAATGCACTGCCTGATCAATACATGATTCTTGAAGTATCGGCGGATCTGCAACAACGCCAGGAACAGCGACTACAAGAAGCAGTGCCGCACCTGGCAGATCGGGTGACCTGGTTGTCGGAACTGCCGCGAGATTTTACCGGCGTAATCATCGCGAACGAAGTCGCCGATGCGCTGCCCTTTGAACGCGTGGTCAAACGGCAGGATGGACTGCAACAATTCCGGGTCGGTGTGGAGAATGATGATTTTGTCTGGCGATTTGCGGACGCGCCCGAATTATTACAACAAGCATTCAGCCGCATTGAGGCGGATCTGGACGAACCGCTCGCTGATGAGTATGCGACAGAAATTTCTCCAGCCGTGTCTAACTGGATTGGCGATCTGTCTGCATCACTCAACGCAGGATTTATTTTCTTGTTCGATTACGGCGTTACACGACGCGAGTACTATGCGCCTGACCGTCACCAGGGTTGGCTGCGCTGCCACTTCCGCCATCGGGTACACAACGATCCACTTATTTTTCCGGGGATACAGGATTTGACAGCCTGGGTGGATTTTTCAGCTGTTGCCGAAGCCGCACAGGCTGCAGGTCTGGAAGTTGCCGGATACGTCACGCAAGCACATTTTTTGCTGCACGGAGGATTGGACGAGGAGTTGACGGAATTCACATCGCTGCCTCAGGTTGAACAGTTAGAATTGTCGCGCCAGGTTAAATTATTGACTCTGCCCGGCGAAATGGGCGAAAGCTTCAAGTGCATCGGATTGGCTCGCGGCGATATCGAATTGCCGGGTGCTTTCCAGATGTCTGACAGGACACATATGTTGTGACCATCGAAAATGGATTATTAATATGAGCTGGTTGCAAATTGTCGTCCTCGCAATTGTGCAGGGCCTTTCTGAATTTTTGCCAGTTTCAAGTTCCGGTCACCTGGTGCTGGTTCCCAGCATATTTGGCTGGACCGATCAGGGCCTCGCGTTCGACGTCGCCGTACATTTCGGTTCGCTGGTCGCGGTCGTTATTTTCTTTCGCGACGACATACTCGGGTTGCTGAGCGGCACCGGCGAAATAATCATGCGACGTCCGGCTAATGACCGCACTCGCATGGTTTGGAGCCTCGGACTTGGCACGATTCCCGCTGCTGTAGCCGGACTCCTGTTTGCCGGCTGGATAGCAGCGAATCTGCGTGATCCCATTGTTGTGGTGTTCACGCTCGCTGGTTATGGCATTTTGCTGGCACTGGCCGATCGATTCGCACCGCGTGAGAGGGAATTCGCTGATATTCGTATCAGAGATGGCGTGTTGATTGGTCTGGCCCAGGCACTGGCGCTGGTTCCCGGGACTTCCCGGTCAGGCATAACGATCACCGCCGGACGAATGCTAGGTATCAAACGGCAGGATGCGGCACGGTTCTCATTCTTGCTGTCTGCACCCGTCATCTTGCTGGCGACAATCTACGAGTTAGTGATACTCATCACAGGGGATCCGGCCGTCGCATGGGACAATCTGGCGGTGGCGGCACTGATTTCCGGCATCGTTGCTTATATCAGCATCGAGTTTTTCATGAGGTTTGTCAGTGTGATCGGTTTGCTGCCATTTGCCATTTACAGGCTGGTGCTAGCAAGCGTGATCTTCTATGTCCTTATTTAGAAAAACTATTTCTTCTGCGTTACTGGCGCTATTTTGCACTGTCGCTGCGCAAGCTGAAGGGTTTGTTCTGGGAGTCGGCGCCGAAGCGGATTCGGCCGACGGACGTGCCATTAGCGCGTTCGGTGATTTTGGCGTCGGCGAAAAGACCTGGCTGTCGACTACTTTAGGCTCATACGAAACTGATAACGCATTCGGTGGAATGCGGACTACGCTCGCCGACGCTGGTATCGATCACTGGTTTAATCCTCTCGGAATTCGACTTAATACGTCTTACTGGGGCAACCCGGACATTCTCGAATCTTTTGATCTTGGTACGTCGCTGTATTTTCGTGGTGACAAGTTCATGGTGTCTGCTGACTACAAAAGACGGGAATTCGATTTCGTCATATTTTCCGATTTTCCTGACTTACGCCGCGAGATTAATTTCAGCGCCGATGGTTGGGGCTTAACGGGACGACTTCCGCTTGGTGAAAGTGTCAGCCTGCACTTCGGTGGTATGCAGTACGACTACTCCAGAAATATTCGCATACAGCAGGATATCGATTCGTTGCGCTTTCTGTCATCTTCCCGTCTGAGCATGATCAACAGCCTGATTGATCACCGGGTAAACGCCGGGCTGGAATTCAAATTTGGCCTGCGCAGTATCGATCTGACGGCGGGTAGCTGGCAAACGGCTGTTGATGGCGGCAAGGTGAATTCGTTCAGCCTGGGTTTATTGACGCCAATTGGTAATCGAACTGACATTGAGTTTCGATTTTCTTACGATGATTCAGAGAATTTCGGCAACACGACGGCACTGTCCGTATACCTCTACTATTTCGGTGGTTCCTGAGCACGTTTAAATTGTGTTATTGCCTGTAGCCGTCTGGAACGGATTTCCCTGCCGATATCGGCACCAGACAGGCCGGCGTTCGTCAGATCGTCGATAGCAACTTCTCTTGCCGCCGCAAAGGCAGCACGAAAATAATCTGCCTGCGGATAAGGATCGTTTTCAAGCCCGGTTCTGCCGCGGGAATCCGCCTCGCAGGCGAGCAGGAATTTTTCGAACCGTTCCGGCCGGCGAAAAGCGTCAGCGCGATCGAGCACTCTCAAAATGGTCTCCGGTCGCAGTTCAAATGCCCGGTGACAGTGGGCGTGATACTCAGCGACCAGGCAGCCAAGATCCCGGCATGCGTTAGGCACTGGCAGGCGTTTTGCGAGTGCCCTGACCAGCTTTGCGCTATGCAGTTCATGACCCTTGTGGCTCGGCAGCTCGTTCTTCGGGGTAGTGGCCTTGCCAAGATCATGAACCAGGGCTGCAAAGCGAACATCGACATGCTCACTTAGTTTTGCAGCTTGCTCCAGCACCATCATCGTATGCAGGCCGGTGTCGATTTCCGGATGCCACTTTGCGGGCTGCGGTACGCCGAACAGGGCCTCGATTTCGGCAAACAAGACCGCCAGCGCGCCGCACTCGCGCAGCGCTTCAAAATACACTCGCGGGTCCGGCCCGGCCAGCGCTGCTTCGGTTTCTTTCCAGACACGGTCAGGGACCAGCGCATCCGCTTCCCCATTGGTGACCATCTGTTGCATCAATTGCACTGTTTCATCTGCAATACGAAATCCCAGATCATGAAAACGGGCGGCGAATTTCGCTGCACGCAAAATTCGCACGGGATCTTCAGCAAAAGCGGTGGAGACATGACGCAAGCACTTTGCTGCGATGTCCGCGCTACCATTGAACGGGTCGATCAGATTGCCTGCAGAATCCCTGGCCATTGCATTGACGGTAAGGTCGCGGCGGCCCAAATCCTCGGCAATGGTTACCTCAGGTGAAGTGTGAAATGAAAAGCCGTGATACCCGGCAGAAGTTTTTCGTTCCGTACGGGCAAGCGCGTACTCTTCACCGCTCTGCGGATGAATAAATACCGGGAAATCCTTGCCGACGGGTCGATAACCCAACTGCACAAGTTCATCCGGAGTTGCGCCGACGACGCACCAGTCCCGTTCTTTGACAGGCAAACCAAGCAATTCGTCCCGAACTGCACCACCGACAAGGTAAACTTCCATGACAGTGATTCTAGCCCGAATATTTCATGAGTGGGCGGGACTGTCGGTTTCTGTGCCGAGTGCAGCGCGTTCGATCGTGCGAGAGACGTAGCGGGGACTACGTGTTGAGCGGGATCGGGCGCGATGTGCCGGCACAAGAAGCGACAGCCCGGCAGGCGTAAAATGAAACGCAATGACAGATGCAGATTGTTGCTTAACCCTTTGAATCATCATCCTGTTTCCGTCTGGGCAGCCGATACTCATGAATTATTCGGGCTATCAGGCTGCACGCGCACAAGGACAAAATGCCGTTGAGAACGAATTTGCAACGCAAAAACATCGGTCGAATTATTGTCGCCCTCGTGGCAGCAGTAATTATATTGCAGCTGGATGGCTGCTATTACATGCAGGCTGCTCGTGGGCATTTCAGCGTCATGAATCAACGCCGACCGGTCACGGAAGTTATCGCTGATGATGAGTCACCCGCAGAACTTACAAATCGCCTGGCAATCGTTCAGCAGGCACGTGACTTTGCAGTGAGCGAACTGTTGCTACCGGACAATGACAGTTACCGGACTTATGCAGATCTTGAGCGCGACTACGTTGTGTGGAATGTAATTGCTGCCGGGGAATTTTCCTTTACGACAAAAACCTGGTGTTATCCGGTTGCTGGTTGCGTTGCCTACAGAGGTTACTTCAGCGAAGAGTCGGCGCGGAAACTGGGCGACAAGCTTGCGGCGAAGGGTTTTGATGTCACTGTTGGCGGTGTGTCCGCATATTCAACGCTTGGCAAGTTTGCGGACCCTCTCCTGAACACAATGATGCGCTGGACGGATGCTGACCTGGTAGCCACCATGTTCCACGAGCTGGCGCATCAAAAGTTGTACATAAAAGGCGACACGGCCTTCAACGAGTCATTCGCGACCGCTGTTGCATCGTTCGGCATCGAACGCTGGCTGGCAGAGATCGATGAGCTGGATGCCCTGGGCGCTTACCAGGAGCGCAAGGTGTTGCGTCGGTCGATGATGACTTTGGTACAGGACACTCGCGAGCGCCTGATCACGCTTTACGAGGAAAATATCGACGACGACGCGAAGCGCTTGCGTAAACGCACACTCCTGGACGAGCTCTCCGTACAGGCAGGCCTGATGGTTGAAAAAAGCGGCACCGGTAGCGGCAATTGGCTGGCGGCGCCACTGAACAATGCACGACTCGTATCGTTGGGTCTGTATGAAGGGCAGTTTCGCGCGTTTGATCAGATTCTGCAGAACTGTGCCGCGGATATTGCGTGTTTCTACAGTGAAACTGAGAAACTTGCCGCGATGCCGACGGCTGACAGGTGGGATGCGCTCGAGTTGCTGAATTCGCCGAACAACGCCGCAACGAAATAGCCCGAATCATTCACGAGTGTCGGCTACCAGGAAGTGAAATGGTCATGATTCAAACGGTTCAGCAATTGTCAGGTTGCACCGTGGCATTACAGTTAACGCCTGCCGGGGAGGCAGCGCAAGTTTGACAATTCCGGAAACCGCAAAGTAAGTTCAAAGCGTAGCGGCGAAAATTTGTACCCGGGAGAAATTATGAGACGAACAATCGCCCGCTGGGCGGGCTCCTACAGTTCTTATTAGCACCTGTAGGAGCCCGCCCAGCGGGCGAATTCACAGCGCCCAGCGGGCGATGAAGATCAATGAGGCGATTGGCTGAATCTGATTTAAATCTGGTCCCCTTCAGGGGACGCAAGGGAGCGCGCAGCGGTCCCGTTAAGCCGCATTGAGCGGCTCACAAACTAACGCCCCAGGCTTTGCCTGGGGCTACTTTTACTGCTGGCTACCTGCATCAGATCTGCGTGTGGATCAATGCGCGGTAACTCACTGGAAATGCGTCTGACTTGCCCGGTCAGCCGCCAGTGAAATATTGCTTCGTCGGCGAGCACGCGCCGAACATATTTGCGTGTCTCCCTGAATGGAATGCTTTCTATCCAGATGCGGGCATCGAGATAGCCGGATTCCGGTAACCATGACTTCACCCTGTGTGGCCCGGCGTTATAGGCGGCGGTGGCGAGGACGCGGTTTTCGTCAAATCGTTCGTACATCTTGCCGAGGTAAGTCGTGCCAAGTCGAATATTGCTGGAGGAATCGGTCAATGTTGTTCGCCCGGCATAGGGGAATTGAATCTCCCGTGCGGTTTGCCGGCCGGTTGCCGGCATCAGTTGCATGACACCGATTGCACCAGCACTGGAACGGACATCACGCATGAACAGGCTTTCGCTGCGGGCAATACCATAAGCCCAGCTATGCGAGATGCCGGCGACCTTTGCGGATTGTTCAAAGTCGCTGCGCCATGGCAGCGGGTAGCGAATACTCAAATCATCGAACTCGCCGGCGTTGGCCACGGTCGAGATCGCTCTTGAATGCCAGCCCCAGCGATGCGCGAGAATAGCTGCCTGCGTCTTTTCGTCGCGATCCAGGCCGCGGACCGCAGCGTCCCATTCGGAGCGACCACGGCCGTCGAGCCCAACGAGGAACAACTCCCGTGCACGTATCAGCGTCGGCATTGCGGCCAGTTGTGCGACCAGTGCATCGTTATCAGCCAGCGGGCTGTCCGAAAAAGCATAATCAGATTCGATCACGTCAGCGGCGAGGAAGCCGTAATAACTTCGCTCGTTCGCAAGGTCTGCAAGGATTTCCTCGGCGAGACCTGTTTGCCCGTTGCTCTGCAATGCGATGGCTTTCCAGTATTGCCATTCCTCTTTCTGCTTCTCGTCCGCCGGCATTGCATCGATACTGTGGATTACCTCTGCCCACTCCTGGTTACGAAGCCCCGTTCTTGCGAGCCATCGACCGACCTCTGTGTTAATGGCCCCAACGGGCAGGGCGGTCAGCATTTGCCTGGCCTCAGGGAGGTGATCACGGGCAGCCCACAGCGCGATATGCTGCTCGACTTCATTTTTTTGTCGCGTGGTGAACGCGTGTTTAGCCGAAATGTCTTGCCACTGTTGTTGCGCCAGAAGCGGGTCAGCCAGAGCCAGTTTGCCGATAGCATACGTCAGCTGATCGCGACCCAGTTTGCTGTCGTCGGGATCTTTGTGAGAAGCCAGGAAATCAAGCGGCTTGTTTTGCGCGTTAAGCCAGTCATCCGCCTGTTGAAAATAATCCTCGTCCAGCGATCGGGACAAATAGCGTGCCAGTGAAAACTGCTTCTCTGCGACAGCTAAATTGAAACGGTCGGCATATTGCTTGCTGCCCAAAAGGTTTCTTTCACGTAACGATTCGAATACCGGTTCGCATTCTTCTGCCTGACTCCTGCCAACCAGCCACAAATCCATGGCCCGTGTAACGATTCGTTTTTCCCGACCCGCGTCGAGTTCTGCGTGCAGGGCAATGCAATCGAGCTTCGCAATCTCGAGTCCCTGGTAAAATTGCTGGTATATCGCCAGGTATTCGGCCAGTTTTTCGTCACGAGCAAGTTGCAGCACGTACCGATAACGCAGCTCCCGCGCCGGCTTGAGCGTGCCGTGTTCATCAAGATATTCCTGCACTTCGCTGGTATCGACTTTATCCAGCCGGGTTCGCAGATATGCTGCCCTCAGATCCGGCCACAAGACGTAGTCGCGGAGGAGTTCTTCGTATTGTGTAGCTGCTTGCCAGTTGCCACGTTCAACGTCAGGGTAAATCGTGCGAAATACCGCGCGCTGCTGTTCCAGCAGCTGATTGTCGAACGTGGGTAGATCAGTGGAGCGGCCGACGCTGCTGATCAGTCCGCAGCCGAGCAATACACAAGTTATCCAGCGATTCACCATGCGTTAACCATAGCGACGCCACGCCACGGCTGCAAGATAAAAGCAGTTATATCTCTTAGCCCGAACATCGCATGAGTGCCGGCAATTAGTGATGAAAATAGTAGATGAATCAGACGGTTTATGATCTATCGGCTGGTTTCGAAGCGTAACAGTTTGCGCCTGCCGGGCTGTCGCTTTTTGTGCCGGCACATCGCGCCCGATCCTGCTCCATACGGAGTCCCTGCTACGTCTCTCGCACGATCGAACGCGCTGCACGCGGCACAAAAAGCGACAGTCCCGCCCACCCCTGCAATGTTCGGGCTAGCGGATCTGCAACATCAATGAACGATCGCCACGACGAACGAGAAGAAACAGAATGTTACTGTTCGTTGCAATCTCACGTAGTTGTTGCAGATTTTGTACCGGGCGTCGATTAACCGCCGTGATAACGTCGCCAGCTAACAAACCACGTTGAGCTGCAGGGCTGCCCGGCTCTACTTCAGTCACTTCAATACCACCGATAGCGCTGGCTGATGAAGCCGCAAACTGTGCGCCACGCAGGCCGGAATGAATATCACTGCCGCTGCTGCGAGCTACCTCCTGTTGTCCAAGCGTAGCTGTGACCGTTTTTCGCTCGCCATTGCGCACGAACTCAATGTCGACATTTTCGCCAGAGCCTTTCAAACCAATAGCATTGGCCAGTCCGCGACCGTCGTCTATTTTCTTGTCATTAACGCGGACGATAATGTCGTCGACATGTAGCCCGGCTTCCTCGGCGGCCGAGCCCGGCTCAACAGCAGACACAAGTGCGCCTCTGTCCACTTCGGCGCCAAGCGCTTTCGCGCTTTCTGCATCAATGGTGTTGATTGACACGCCCAGCAAACCGCGACGAACTTCGCCGAAGTCGAGAATCTGACGCATTACGGATCGCGCGATTTCCGAAGGTACCGCGAAGCCAATGCCGACATTGCCGCCTGTACGACTGATGATTGCTGAATTGATGCCGACCAGTTCACCGCGCATGTTCACCAGTGCGCCGCCCGAATTGCCCGGGTTAATCGACGCATCAGTCTGGATGAAATCCTCGTAACCGTTGCGACTGATTCCGCTGCGGCCAAGCGCGCTGACGATGCCGGAGGTTACTGTGTGTCCCAGGCCAAATGGATTGCCTACAGCAATGACGAAATCACCAACTTCAACCTCGTCAGATTCACCGATGGGCAATTCAGCCAGGTTTTCCGGTGCAACTTTCAGGACAGCAATATCCGTCGCAGCGTCAGACCCAACAATTTCTGCATCCAGTGAATCACCATTGAACAGTGAAATCTGAATTTTATCGGCGCCCGCCACTACATGGTGATTGGTCAGGATGTAGCCTTTTTCGGCATTAACAATAACGCCGGATCCGGCACTGGCGACTTCCCTGGTGCCGCCACCCGGGCCTTGCGGAATGCCAAAAAAACGGCGGAACATTTCATCGCCATAAGCTGGCTGTGTGTTGAGCGTCTGGCTGACGCGAATATTGACCACAGCCGGTGAAATCCGCTTAACCAGTGGTGCCAGGCTCGGCAAAGGTTCGCCATCGACACTGTCAGGTAGAGCGGCGTTGCTGAATGCCGCCAGCGACATCAGCAATACGGCCCAGAGAATCTGCTGCTGGGATTTCATCGTCTTAAATTCCTCGTCATGACATTGTTTCATACGGTCGTGGCAATTGCTTGGCATGCAGCCTGTAAATCATATCTGTTTGGCAACAGACAAGGGAGCCTTTGCATAAGTTCCACACGTTGTTCAGTACTTGCTACCCGGTATCCTTACATAAGATGCCGGGCAGCCTTCAATCGTCGCGCTGCCCGTCAGGCAGCAGCGACGGTTATTTTCCGGGCCTTTACCCGCTCCTGTTTCGGAATGATGATCTCCAGTATGCCATTGGCACTTTTCGCCGAGATAGCGTCCGGATCAGCACTCTCCGGCAGGGAGAATCGACGGTAAAATTTTCCGCTGCTGCGCTCCAGACGCTGCATGCCATCGACTTCTTCACTGGATTCCTTGTGACGTTCACCAGACAGGCTCAAAACGCCTTTTTCCATATTGACTTCAATATCGTCTGCCTTGACGCCCGGGATATCCGCGCGCAGGACAAAGCGCTGCTTCTCTTCGACAATATCCACTGCAGGCAGCCAGTCGGCGACACTACTGCCGTTATCGTCATAGCCCGCCAATGCCGATCTCCTGGCGCCACCGAACTCCAGGTCACGATGCAGCAAGTTGATCATATTCCATGGTTCAAATCGCGTAACATTCATCTCTAACTCCTCAAAAATTTATTAATTCAGCATTTGACCGCAGCATGCGAATGACAGCGAAAATGCCTGGTTGATGGCATTAATAGGGTCGGTAGAACGCTTTTCAAGGCCGTAAAAAGTGTCATTTTTGCGGAAAAAGGAGCTTATTCCCGGCAGTTTTCGACTTCACTTAATACCACTAGATGTAGTGGCTGTTATTTTTTACGAAAGTGTTATTTTTTTCACTAATGAATTAAAGCACTTAGGTCACTAGTTATCATAACTTGTTGTTATTGCGAATAAAAGCCATGCAGGGAAAAATCCGACAAAGCCTTGACAGCCGGCGTCTCCAGGCATAATCTGTGTACTGCTGGCACAACATCTTGTGCCAACGATAATTGAAAATACAAGCCAATTTTGGCACTCGCCGCTAAAAAATCACTTAGCGGAGAGCGGGGAACTATTCGCTCTGTGAAAAGGCGAGCAGGCACGGCAAATCGGGGGCTCCACTAAGGAGTTTAGGGAGTTTGGGACCACATGAAGTCCGCAGTACATCTTGACGCACATTCTGTAACAGATATTACCTTCCAGTCAGCGTCACTGGATATCTGGCAAACAAAATACCGGCTCACCGCAAAAGACGGCGCAGTCGTCGATGTGACGATTGATGACACATACCGGCGCGTTGCAAAAGCGCTGGCGGATGTCGAAGTTGAATCTTTGCGCGAGAAATGTGAGGAGGAATTCTTGTGGGCACTGCGTAACGGGGCGATTCCTGCCGGGCGGATTATTTCCAACGCCGGCGCCAGGGAGCACAAACCGGCAACCTCGACAATTAATTGCACGGTGTCCGGCACGGTTGCCGATTCCATGGACAATATTCTGAACAAAGTCCACGAAGCAGGCCTGACACTCAAGGCGGGTTGTGGCATCGGCTATGAGTTTTCAACCTTGCGGCCGAAGGGCGCCTATGTGACCGGAGCCGGAGCGTACACTTCCGGGCCGCTGTCGTTCATGGATATTTACGACAAGATGTGTTTCACCGTGTCCTCGGCAGGTGGCAGGCGTGGTGCACAAATGGGCACCTTTGATGTGGGTCATCCGGACAGCATGGAATTCATTCGTGCCAAGCGAGAAGATGGCCGGTTGCGGCAGTTCAATCTGTCACTTCTGATTACTGACGAATTCATGCAGGCCGTTAAAGCTGATACGAACTGGAAACTGGCGTTTCCGATCACGACGAAAGAGTTGCAGGAGGACGCGCTGGACGTCAGTGATGAGGGGCAGTTTGTCTGGCGCGAATGGCCGGAGCCGGATAATTATGTACGCAATGAGAGCGGACTGGTTGCCTGCAAGATATTTAGAACATTGCCGGCACGTAGAGTATGGGATGTCATCATGGCGTCGACCTACGATTTCGCGGAGCCAGGTTTCGTTCTGATCGACAAAGTCAACGAAATGAACAACAACTGGTTCGTGGAAAACATTCGTGCGACGAACCCGTGCGGTGAACAACCGCTGCCACCCTACGGGTCATGCCTGCTGGGTTCCGTTAACCTCACGAAATTCGTGCTTGAGCCCTTTACGGAAGAGGCGCGTTTCGACTGGACAGAATTTCGTAAGCTGGTCAAAGTTTTTACCCGCATGCTGGATAACGTGGTGGAGATCAACGGTCTGCCATTGCCGCTGCAGCGCGAGGAAATTCAACGCAAACGACGCCACGGTATGGGTTTCCTCGGCCTGGGCTCGACGATCACGATGCTGCGCATGAAGTATGGCGAAGAAGATGCGGTGCGGTTTACGGAAGAAGTTGCCAAGCAGCTGGCGTTGGCAGGATGGGAATCAGCGTTGCAACTGGCACAGGAAAAAGGCCCTGCGCCGATCATGACGGAAGATTTCGACGTTACCAGCGAAATGTTGGCCAAGCGCCCGGAGATGTCAGCAGACGGTTATAAAGTGGGCGACAAGGTGCCAGGACGAATTTTGCATAGCCGTTACAGTCGCTACATGCAAAGAATTGCCACGGAGGCGCCGGAGCTGGTTGCGCAGCTGGCGAAAATCGGCGCCCGGTTTACCCACCATAGTTCGATTGCCCCGACCGGCACGATTTCCCTGTCCCTGGCGAACAATGCCAGCAACGGAATTGAACCCAGTTTTGCGCATCACTATTTCCGTAACATTATCCGTCAGGGCAAGAAGTCAAAAGAGAAGGTGGACGTATTCTCTTTCGAGTTGCTGGCCTATCGCGAAATGATTAATCCGAATGTTATGCAGGCAAGTGGCGATTCGGAGACCGTAGTGGAAAACAATTTGCCAGACTATTTTATAACCGCCGAGGATGTTTCACCGACAGCACATGTGGATATTCAGGCTGCAGCTCAGATATGGATAGACTCTTCAATTTCGAAGACGGCAAATGTACCAACAGATTATCCATACGAAGATTTCAAGAATATTTACCTGTACGCCTATGAGAAGGGCCTCAAGGGATGCACGACATTCCGCTTCAATCCCGAAGCTTTTCAGGGAGTACTGGTCAAAGAGAAAGACCTCAAGAACACAGAATATTCGTTCACGCTTGATGATGGTTCGACAGTAGCGCTTAAGGGCGATGAAGAGATCGAATATGACGGTGAAATTCACACAGCGGCGAATTTGTTCGACGCTCTCAAGGAAGGCTATTACGGAAAATTCTGAAGCCGGATTTCTGCGCAATAGAATTTTTCACAGCAAAAGGAGAGCCCTGACGACATGAGTCAAAGTCAGGTTTGGAAAAAACGATCAACAGGATTGGTCAGCGAAATCAGGAACCAGGCAAAAAGCTGGCTGGATCCGAATAACAAACGCCATTTGCTGGCGGTCGCGACAGGCAGCAGGCTAAGAGCCGGCCTGAAGCGGCGCAAGTTTTGAGGAAAGAATGCGATGAGCAGGATCAAGATTGACAAGAAGATAGTCGGCTATGCCGTTAATGCGGCGGTGGATAAAGCAGCTGAGGAGGCGCCGCGCCCGGAATTTCGTCGTGAGACAACCGAGGGCGGTGCAGAAATCATTCGTATGCACGAGAAGCTCGAGCGTCCGGAGATGCTGGTTGGCTCAACCTACAAGGTCAAAACGCCGATTTCGGATCACGCGATGTACGTGACTATTAATGACATCGTTCTCAATGAAGGCACTGAGTATGAGAAGCGTCGACCGTTCGAGATTTTCATAAATTCCAAGAATCTCGACCACTACCAGTGGATTGTCGCGTTGACCAGAATTCTTTCTGCAGTTTTTCGTAAGGGCGGCGATGTCACCTTCCTGGTCGACGAGTTGAAAGCTGTTTTCGATCCGCGTGGCGGCTACTGGCAGCCTGGCGGCAGGTTTATGCCCTCGATCATTGCAGAGCTCGGCCACATTGTAGAAAAGCACCTGATTCTGATCGGCATGTTAGCTGCACCAGAGCCCGACGCGGCCCAGCAAAAGCTTATTGCAGAGAAGCGCGCTGAATTCGAAGCCCGCAGCAAGCAACAGGATGCGTTCTCGAAAAGCTCATATCCGGAAGGCGCGCAACTCTGTGCCAGATGCAGCACGGCCGCAGTGGTCATGATGGACGGGTGTAAGACCTGTCTCTCCTGCGGCGACTCCAAATGCGGCTGAAAACGCGTCAGGCGGCCTGAGGCTTCGTTGAGCTCAGGCTCAAAATGCTCACGTACTTTGTTGTACGCTCCGCTTTTGAGCCTGAGCTCGCCTCGCCTCAGACCACCTGACGCGTTTTCCGGTGGTTGCGACGGTGCCATGCAGACAGAGGGCGAAAATGCTCACGTACTTTGTGTACGCTCCGCTCTTGAGCCCAGTTCGCCTGGCGCATTTGAAAGCGAGGAGAGGGCGATCGCGAACTGACATTTATTGCACTAAAGATCAATTTGCACCGACCCGGATCGCTTCTCTTGAAAGAGTAGGCAAATTGGTCGCGAAGCTCCTCGTCTGTAGTAACATCTGGCGCCGTGACTCTTTCAATTCCTGATTTTGGCCGTGCCAGGGTTCTGGTTGTCGGCGACGTAATGCTGGACAGATACCTGTTCGGTGGCACGGGTCGTATCTCTCCAGAGGCACCGGTCCCGGTTGTGCATGTTCGCGAGACTGAGGATCGCGCTGGCGGTGCGGCGAATGTCGCTGTCAATCTCGCCAGTCTGGGCGTTACTACCACGCTGGTCGGTATTGTCGGCAAAGATGACGAGGCAGCGGTGCTGGCGTCAATTCTCGAACAGCAAAATATCGATTGCCGTTTTACGAGCGTTTCCGACTGGCCAACCACGACCAAAACGCGCATCCAGAGTCGCGGGCAGCAGCTTATTCGGCTGGACCGCGAAGAGCCTGTCGCTTCCGGGAGCGACAAGCTTACTCAGGCTATGGCCAGGCGACTGAAAAACGCGAATGCGGTCATTCTCTCTGACTATGGCAAGGGTGCCCTTGCTGATGTTGCCGCAATGATAGAGGCGTGCAGGGCTGCCGGCCTGCCGGTTCTGGTCGATCCAAAAGGCAGTGATTTTGAAAAATATCGCGGTGCGACTTTGATAACACCGAACCAGTCCGAATTCGAAACCGTAGCCGGGATTTGCAGCACGGACGATGAACTGGTCGCGTGCGCCAGGGAGATGGTCAGCGACCTCGATCTCATGGCCATTTTGGTAACTCGCAGCGAAAAAGGCATGTTGCTGGTTCAGGGCAGTGACGAACCCGTATTCCTGTCTACCAGAGCCAGGGAAGTATTCGACGTTACCGGCGCCGGTGATACGGTAATTGCGGTACTGGCGGGCGCCCTCGCCAGTGGCGATAGCCTGCAAGGGGCAGCGGCGCTGGCTAATCTTGCGGCCGGACTCGTTGTTCGAAAATCCGGCGCTGCGGCTGTGACACCTTCGGAGATCCGCGTCGCCTTACACCGGCGTGGCCAGGGTGGCCGGGGCCTGGTGGCTGAAGAGGAGTTGCGATCGCTGGTTGCAGAAGCAAAAAGCCGCAGCGAAACGATCATCATGACCAACGGATGTTTCGACGTCCTGCACGCAGGGCATGTGGCCTATCTTGAAGAAGCTAAAAGCCTGGGTGACCGTTTGATCGTGGCCGTCAACGATGACGACTCTGTCCGCAAGCTCAAGGGTGAGTCGCGGCCGATCAATGCGCTGGAAGATCGTATGGCGGTTGTCGCCGGACTGGCCGCAGTCGACTGGGTCGTGCCTTTTTCGGAAGATACACCGACGCGACTCATACAGTCCATGTTGCCGGATATTCTGGTTAAGGGCGGCGATTATCGCAGCGACGAAATTGCAGGCGCGAAAGACGTTCTGCGCAACGGCGGCGAGGTTCGTGTTCTTGCTTTTCGTGAAGGCCATTCGTCGAGCAGAATAATCGACAAACTAGTAGTCCAACAAGGTAGGTTTGATGGGTTCAGCGAGTCGTGAAGCGGTTGCACCCGAGGGCATTAAAAACCGCTAGGCGCGTCTCGCCGGGTGGCTCTGAACCCATCAAACCTACCTTGTTGGACTACTAGCTGCATAGCCCGAACATTGCATGAGTGCCGGCGCTCACAAAAGAAATGGGGTTATGATTCGAATCATTGCGGCATTCCTGGCTAAGGTGGAAATGTTACAGTTTGCGCCTGCCGGGCTGACGCTTCCTGTACCGGCACATCGCGCCCACTCATGCAATGTTCGGGCTAGTGTTTTTCAGCTGGCTTCAGCGGCCTGATGATGCGCTTCGCCTATGCAGTTCTGACTTACCTGTTGTTGCCGGTCTACGCTTCTTACTGGGTTTTTCGCGGGCTGGGCAATCGAACTTACTGGGATCGCTTCGGGCAAAGATTCGGTATCGGCTATCCCAAATTCGTTGCCGGGTGTATCTGGATACACGCCGTGTCGGTTGGTGAGGTTCAGGCATCCGTACCATTGATACGTGCATTGATGAATCAGTTCCCGGGCCGGCAGGTCCTGATTACGACGGTGACCCCGACGGGTGCTGCGCGCGTCAGGCTCTTGTTCGGAGAGTCAGTCGCACATAGCTACATTCCTTTCGAGACACCCAATTCAATCAACAGTTTTTTTAATTCTGTCAGGCCACAAATTGCGCTCATTATGGAGACCGAGATCTGGCCGAACCTGTACCAGGAATGCGGGCGGCGAAAAATTCCTCTTGTCCTGGCCAGCGCACGAATTTCACTCAAATCGGTAAGGAGTTATCGAAAGTTCTTGCCGCTGTTTCGGGATACGTTGTCCTACGGTATCGTTATTGCAGCTCAGAGCCAGCTGGATGCCGATCGGTTTCGTTCCCTGGGTGCTGCACCGGAACGAACCTGGGTTACAGGCAACATCAAGTTCGATATCGAATTGCCGCCTGACCTGATCGAAAAAGGTGCAGAGTTTCGGCGCGATAATTTTGAAGATCGACCGGTCTGGGTCGCAGCCAGCACTCATGACCACGAAGAGGAGCAGGTATTGCATGCGCATGAACTGGTGCTCAGGAAGTTTCCAAATGCACTACTGATATTGGTGCCGCGACATCCGGAGAGATTCGCTGCCGTTCGCACACTGTTGCACAAACGCGGGCACAAATTCATTTCCAGGACGGATGGTTTGCCCTGTACGTCGGATACCGAAGTGTTGCTCGGCGATACAATGGGCGAGGTGCCGTTATTTTATGCAGCCAGCAACGTTGCTTTCGTTGGCGGAACCCTTGTGCCGGTAGGTGGACACAACCTCCTCGAACCGGCGGCTCTTGGGCTGCCTGTGGTTACCGGTCCACATCTTTTCAGTACGCAGGATATCGCGGACATGTTTGAGAAGCTGGGTGCATCGGTTACCGTCAATAACTCTGGTCAGCTGGGGACGGCCATAGCGGACCTGTTCACTGACCAGGATTCAGCAACTGACATTGGCAATCGCGGTCGCGAGATCGTCCTGCAAAACAAAGGCGCACTGGAGCGACTTTTGCGCCTTCTGCAACCTCTGTTGAAACAAGACACTAGCGCGAACGGCTAGCTTGCTTCCTTTTCTTCCTCAGCAATAACTTCCTCCGGTGGCTTTCGATCAGTCAGAAAGCGATCTATCTGCTCGAGGTCCTGTACTTCCAGCGTACCGGCAGCCAGTTTCAGTCGCAGGACATTGCCTATATAGGTATAGCGGCTTTGATAGAAGTTTGTGATCGCAATATATAACGAGCGTTGCGAATTCAGTACGTCCACAATCGTACGCGTACCAACTTCGAAGCCCGCCTGTGTAGCCTCGAGCGCCGTGCGACTTGACTTGACAGCCTGCTGAAGAGCGTTAACACGACTTATTTCAGACAATACGCCGAGGTAAGCGTCGCGTGTCTGGCGCTCCGTTTCCCTTGAGATACGCTGCAACTGTTCTTTACTTGCACGATGTAAATAGACTGCTTCGCGCACTCGCGAAGACGTTCGACCGCCGGCAAAAATTGGCAGGGAAAATTCTATCCCGATCGAATCATTCTGGTTATCCACCTCGAAATCCGGAAATGGCGCGCCGTCGACGGATTGATTCGTAACATCAGTATCCGAGCGCTGATAGTTCGCGACCAGGTCGATCGTCGGATAATGTCCGGTACGCCGAAAGGAAATTTCGTCTCTCGCGATCTCCTCGTCAAAGCGACTCGAAACCATGTTCAGATTCTGTCCCATCGCCAGATCAATCCAGCTTGATTCATCCGCCGGATTCGGCGATTGCAGCGGAAAGTCGTCTCCAGGTGCTGCCAGCATCGTCACGTATTCACCGGTGTATTCACGCAGCAAATAACGAGCCGTTGCCAGTTCGCGCTTGGCCTGTATCTCTGAAGCGATAGATTGATCGTATGCTGCCTGTGATTCCTGAACATCGGTAATGGCAATCAGTCCAACCTCAAATCTTTGTGTCGCCTGTTCGAGCTGTCTTGCGATAGCGATCCGGTCGGCATGAATGGAAGTCAGCCTGTCCTCGGCCCCAAGCACCTCGAAATAACGTACAACTACGCGCACAATGAGGTCTTGTTGCGCCGCCTCGAAATCTATTTCCGCTTTAGCAACGAACTTGTGCGCCTGTTTCAGGCCAACCACCTGGTCCCAGCGAAATATGGTCTGCCGCAGTTCGGCTCCCCAACCGAAGGCCTCGGTGTCCGATTCTGTATTGGCGATGTCGATTCCTCCAGGAATCTGAAACGCCGTACGACCAGATCTGCTGCCCTGCGTCCAGGAGCCGCCGGCATTCAGCTGTGGCAGCAGCAGTCCCCGTGCTTGTGGAGAAGCCTCCAGCGACGCCAGTCGCCGCGCTTCGGCCTCATGAATTAGTGGATCACTTTGCAGCGCCTGTTGATAAATTTCGAGTAGCGACTCTGCGTTGGCGACAGTCGAACCACTCAGGGCGAATAGAAAAACTAGTAAGTATTTAATTTTCATGAGTATTTTCGTTTCCTGGTAGCCGGCAGACAATTCTCGTCCCGGCGCTAGGTGTTATGGTCAACTATATCACTAAATCAGTCAAGTTAATTCATGGAATCGTGTACATATCAGCAGACACTGGCTGAAATTCAATGTTCCCAAATTGACATTGATTAGATGCCCCTGTTCGCAGTGTGGTTTCACATCAGAAGAAAAATGCTGGTGTTGCCGTGGCGTTCACAAGTGCCGGCAGGTCTGTTTCGAACAAACTCGCGGTCTGCCAATTTTGTCCTGCATCCCGTGTTACGAGCACTGCTTCTTTCACCGGTGATTCTCCGACGACAGCAAACAACCTGCCACCTGGTTTCATCGCGTTAATTATGCTGTCGTCCAACTCGAGTATGGAACCGCTGACAATAATGGCGTCAAAGTCACCTGGCGGCAGCTCGCGCAAAACGTCCATGCAATGCAGCTCTACGTTACTGATCCCGGCATCGGCAAGATTCTTTTCAGCCGTCGCGATAAATTCACTATGAATATCGATGCTGACTACCTGTTTTGCCAGCCGCGCCAGGCAAGCAGTAAAATATCCCGTTCCCGTACCGACCTCCAGCACGCTGTCGTCAGCTTGCAAAGCCAGTGCCTGGAGAATTTTCCCCTCGATAATCGGCCGCAGCATGCACTGCCCATGGGGCAGCGGAATTTCGCAGTCCGCATACGCCAGATCGACATAGGCTGCCGGGACGAACTCATCGCGCGGCAGCTGTTCCAGTACTGCGAGGATGCGCGGGTCGGAGACGCCGTTTGTGCGGATTTGCTGCTCGATCATCTGGCATCGTGCGAAATCGGTGTCCATTTTGTATGATTGCCTTTAATTCGTTGAAAAATAAGGAAATAATCTGGCGCGCATTAACTATGCGGGCCGCTGGAGATTTCCTGGTTGCGTTACTGTTGCTGAATTATGGTGAATTGCCGCAGTGAGCCGCGGTAGCTGGGATATCCTTAAGCGTGCACACTAAGAATGCCCAAGATTGCCTCGAATCTCCAGCGTGGGAGATACCTAACGAGGACCTAATAATAACAAATGTCGTCACACGGCATCATTTGTATGATGACCGGAGCGGGACGGAACAGACTTGCGCGCCAAGGGATTAATATTTCCTGAACGCGCGAGCAAGATCGGGGAATTGGAATCCCCGGTACCAGGTATAGCATGTCATCGATCGTCGTAATTCTGCTTCTTTCAGGCTTGTTGTCAGTATTGCTGATAGCACTGGTCCTGCTGTGGTTGCAGCAGCGACGGACCAACGTTCGACTTGGCAGTCTCAACGACGAACTGGTTGCCGTATCCGGCGACGCATCAGTAGGCAGGCGTCTGGCTGCTGGAGGCGGTGGCGATATTGGTGAACTCACGCGGACGATCAACCGGCTGTTTGATGCGATCGGTGAGCGCGATGAAAAAATTCAGGGCAGGGACCGTTTGTTCTCTGATTTTGCGCGAACGCTTCCGGAAATAGTCCTGGTACATGATGATCGTATCCTGCTCGCCAACGAAAGTGCGGCGAGCCTTATTGGTGTCGACCCCGAACAGTTGGAGGGACGGGATGTAGCGGATCTCGTGAAACCCGCCTACAGGGCTCTGTTTCGCAAAACCGTGACACAACGCCTTGCTGGCGAAACTGCGCCGCGCCGCCTCGAAATTCAACTGATTAATGGTGATGAGCAAGGCCTGTGGGTCGAAGCACAAAGTTCGCTTATCGAATACCGCGGTTCCCGCGCGATACTGACGATTGCGCGCGACGTCAGCCATCGCAAAAACCTGGAAGTTTCTCTCAGTCGCAGCAAGCGGCAGGCACAGTACACCCTTGAATCGATTTCTGAGGGCGTTATCACGACGGATAACCAGGGTCGCATCGATTACATGAATCGTGCAGCAGAGTCGATGGTTGGGGCCAACCGGGATGATGCCGCCGGACACAAGATAGGCGAGCTGTTTTCGCTGATCGACGATGCGGATCGGCGTTCACTCGGTGATCCGGTAGAGCGCTGTTTATCAATCAGAAGGCGCGTCAACATGGGTCGGCGCGCATTACTGGTTAGCAAGGATGGCGAGCATGAACATTCCGTTGAAATCAGTGCGTCGCCGATTCAGGGACCGGCCAACAGTATTTCCGGCACAGTGGTCGTGTTTCACGACGTTGGGGAAATTCGCGGGTTGACGCAGCAAATGAGTTACCAGGCGACGCATGATGCATTGACCGGGCTGATTAATCGACGCGAGTTTGAACGTCGGTTGCAGGAAGCAATGGACTCGGCACACGCGGAAGAGGCTATGCATATTCTCTGCTATATGGACCTCGATCGATTCAAGGCAGTTAATGACAGTTGTGGACATATAGCCGGCGACAACATGCTGCGTGAAGTCTCCAACCTGATTAAAGAACAGGTGCGTGATTCAGATTTTGTCGGCCGACTCGGTGGTGATGAATTCGGCACGCTGCTGATGGGTTGTCCGATTGATAAAGCGCAGCAAATAGCAGCAGACATTTGCCATGCAGTCGCCGATTATCGATTTGTCTGGAAAGACAAGATTTTCAATATTGGTATTTCCGTTGGACTTGTACAAATCAGCCATGCCAGCGGAACGTTACAGGACGTAGTCAGCGCGGCGGACTCGGCTTGTTACGTCGCCAAACAACGCGGGCGCGGACAGGTCCATGTGTACTCTGCACGCGACGAGGCCATCGCTCGTGACAGGGGCGACATTCAATGGCTGCGGCAATTACAGGACGCGCTACACGAGGGCAAGTTCGAGCTGGCAATGCAACCTATAATTGCAACCGGCAGTGGCGACAACAGCGGACCGGCGGTCGAGGTATTGATTCGTATGCCGGATGAGCGTGGCCGGCACTCCAACTCTGCAGACTTTCTACGCTCCGCGGAGCGTTATCAGCTAATGCCACAGATCGATCGCTGGGTTGTTAATGCGACGCTGGCGGCAATCAACGCAAATGAGATCAGGCTCGCCAGCAATCGCAGCTGCGCCATTAACATTTCAGGACAAACGCTTGGCGATGAAAGCTTCCTCGATTTCGTGGTAGTGGCACTCGACCACAGTGGGGTGGCGCCGGGCAGTATTTGTTTCGAAGTTACTGAAAGCGCTATCGCGGCGAACGTGCAATATGCACAACGATTCATTGAAGTGTTACACGGTATTGGCTGTGAATTTGCGCTGGACGACTTTGGCAGCGGTCTGGGTTCGTTTGCCAGCCTGAAACACTTGCCGGTGGACTATCTCAAGATCGATGGCACCTATACTCGCAACCTCAGCTCCGACCTGGTCAACCAGGAAATGGTTTCGGCGATGATTAAGCTGGCCCGAACAATGCAATTCAGGATAGTGGCAGAACAGGTTGAAGAACAGGAAGACTTCGACTGGCTACGCGATAATGGCGTAGATTTCGTACAGGGAAATTTCGTAGACCCACCGGCAGCGCTGGGCACCGGAACAACAGGAACCTACCGCACCCTGACCTAATTGCAAAAAAGAACGCACTCAATAATTGTAGCCAATTCAACTTATTCTAAGCTCGAAAACTGTAGAGACCTATCGTAGGAGCCCGCCTCAGCGGGCGACAAACAATTGCGGGCATGTTGAAAACATGCCCGCAATTGTTTGCAAAACATCAACCCGTCACACCCGCACAAATACCGCACCCGCCAGGCTAAAGGCAATCACGAAAACCATGCAATGATCGCCCGTCGGGACGGGCTCCTACAATAAAGCAATACATCAATCCGTCACACCCGCACAAAAAATGGCGCCTGCCGGGCTAAAGACAATCACGAAAACCGCGCCGTGATCGCCCGTCGCCCCGATAGAAAGGCCGGCTCAGCTTTGAGAACGAGTTTTCTTTCCGTACGGGCTCCTACAAAAAAGGCCGCCCGACTCCCGTCAGGCGGCCTTTGTTTTTCCCGGCGAAGTACCAGTTACAACAACGGCACCATCAACAAAGCCACAATATTAATAATCTTAATCAACGGGTTAATCGCCGGCCCGGCAGTATCCTTGTACGGATCACCAACCGTATCGCCAGTAACCGCAGCTTTGTGCGCGTCGGATCCCTTGCCACCATGATTTCCATCTTCGATGTATTTCTTGGCGTTATCCCAGGCGCCACCACCGGCTGTCATCGATATGGCAAGGAATAAGCCGGTAATAATCGTGCCCAGCAACAGCCCGCCAAGCGCTTTGGGACCTAGCAGCAGTCCAACAGCAAGCGGTACCAGGATCGGCAGCAATGACGGGATGATCATTTCCTTGATCGCCGCCTTCGTTAACAGGTCGACCGCTTTGCCGTACTCCGGCTTGCCGGTGCCCTCCATAATGCCTTCGATTTCGCGGAACTGGCGGCGAACTTCAATAACCACAGCGCCAGCTGCGCGGCCAACGGCTTCCATCGCCATGGAACCGAACAGGTAGGGCACCAGTCCACCGATGAACAGGCCAATGATGACCTGGTAGTCGTCCAGGTGGAATGTTGATTCTATGCCTGCCGTATCCAGCGCATTGGTGTAGTCAGCAAACAGAACCAGGGCAGCGAGGCCGGCAGAACCGATGGCATAACCCTTGGTTACGGCTTTGGTTGTATTACCAACTGCGTCGAGCTGATCCGTGATCGTGCGAACTTCCGGGGGCAAATCAGACATTTCGGCGATACCACCGGCGTTGTCGGTAATGGGGCCGAATGCATCGAGTGCCACGATTACGCCGGTCATTGACAGCATTGCCGTTGCCGCAATTGCGATGTTATAGAGTCCCGCCATCGAGTCACCTTCCGGCGCAAGCTGGTAGGCACCCCAGATGCTTGCGCAAATGGCAAGCACGGGCAACGTGGTTGCTTTCATGGAAACGCCGAGTCCGGCAATGATATTAGTTGCGTCACCAGTGAGCGAGGCAGCTGCGATCGTCTTGACCGGTTTGTACTCGGTACTGGTGTAGTACTCGGTAATAACCACCAGCGCCGCGGTCAATGCGAGACCGATCAGCGCGGAACCGAAGATGCCGCTGGCGTTGCCGCCGTCGCCCATCATCATGTTGGTAATCGGGTAGAAGGCGATGCCGGCCAGTACGGCGGCAACGATAACGCCTTTGTACAACGCGCCCATGACTTTGCCACCATCCGACGTCTTGACAAAGAATGTACCGATGATCGATGTGACGATTGACGCTGCACCCAGCACCAACGGGTACAGTACAGCGCCTGAACCGACATCGGATGCGACCAGGCTGCCGAGCAGCATCGTCGCGACAATGGTGACCGCATAAGTTTCGAACAAGTCAGCTGCCATGCCTGCACAGTCACCGACGTTGTCGCCGACGTTATCGGCGATCACGGCAGGGTTACGTGGGTCATCTTCCGGAATTCCCACTTCGACCTTGCCGACCAGGTCGGCACCAACGTCGGCACCCTTGGTAAAGATGCCGCCGCCCAGCCTTGCGAAAATAGAGATCAGGGAGCCACCGAACGCCAGGCCAATCAATGCATGAATCGCGTCCTCATCACTGACGCCCATGGATGTCAAAGCGAGGTAGTAGCCGGCAACGCCCAGCAGGGCCAGTCCAACCACCAGCATGCCGGTGATAGCGCCGCCACGAAACGCAATGTTCAGCGCCGGGTTAACACCTTTGGTTGCGGCCTCCGCTGTGCGCACGTTGGCGCGTACCGAGACGAACATGCCAATGTAGCCAGTCAGCCCGGAAAGAATGGCGCCAATTGCGAAGCCTACCGCTGTGTGCCAACCGAGCACGACAAAGAGAATCGCCAAAAGGATCACGCCCACCACGCTGATCGCGAAGTACTGGCGATTCATGTAGGCGCCAGCGCCCTCCTGAATGGCCAGCGCGATTTCCTGCATGCGGTCGTTTCCCGCTGGCTGCTTAAGAATCCATCGCGCAGAGACGAGGCCGTAAAGCAGCGCCAAAACGCCCGCGCCTATGGCCAGCCATAGAGCAAACTCGTTAGTCATTCGATTGTCTCCCAATCATAATAATGGCCCCGGGCGCAGGTGCCGCCGGAACAATAAAAAACTCGATGTGTGATGTCTTACGTACGCTGTTTCTTGTTTGCGTAAGAGTGTCTGCCGGTACTCCCGGACCTTGGATTAGGCCCCACCCGATCAGAGGCCGCGCATCATACCACAAAATTTGTCTTTAACTTTCTCTTAACGGGCACTTTTTTCAGTGTGACATAATTCGGTAAGCCGTTGATATATGGAGGATAATCTTCTCCCCGAATCAGTGGTTCCAGGTAGCGCCGGCAGGCCGCGGTGATCGAAAAACCGTCGCTGGAGATGTAGCGGCGAGGCAACATTTTTTCCTTGTTGGCTATGCGGGACAATGGTGCCTTGCCGATTTTCCAGCGGTACGGATTGTCAGAGATGCGTTTGATGACCGGCATCACAGCGGTTTCGCCGGCCAGCGCCATTTTGACGGCAGCCACACCCACCGCGTAAGCCTGGCGGACGTCGGTCGCTGAGGCGATGTGACGAGCTGATCGCTGCAGGTAGTCGGCTACCGCATAGTGATATTTATAGCCAAGATTATCGCGCACCATATTGGCTACTACCGGTGCCACACCGCCAAGCTGTGAATGGCCAAACGCGTCAACCGTTCCCGCTTCGGCGAGAAAGCGACCATTGGCGTAGCTCGCGCCTTCACTAACCACAATGACGCAATAATCGTATTTTTGTACGCACTCCTTTACTCGCTTGAGAAAGGCACGTTTTCTAAACGGTATCTCGGGAAAAAGAATGATGTGGGGCGCGTCACCCGGCGCCGATCCGGCCAGTCCGCCGGCTGCAGCAATCCAGCCCGCATGTCGGCCCATTACTTCGAATACGAATACTTTGGTTGATGTTTTTGCCATCGAGAGCACATCAAGTGCCGCCTCGCGGGTGGACACGGCGACGTATTTCGCTACCGAACCGAATCCCGGGCAGTTATCAGTGATCGGTAAATCGTTGTCGACCGTTTTCGGAATACCCAGGCACTGCACCGGAAATCCCATGCGTTTGCTGACGAGCGATACCTTATGCGCGGTATCCATCGAGTCGTTGCCACCGTTGTAGAAGAAGTAGCCGATGTCGTGAGCTTTGAACACTTCAATCAGTCGTTCGTATTCTGCGCGATTTTCTTCAATGCCCTTTAACTTGTAACGAGCAGAACCGAATGCACCACCAGGAGTATGTCTTAGCGCCGCGATCGTGCGCACCGTTTCCCGGTTGGTATCGATCATGTCCTCCGTCAGCGCGCCAATGATGCCGTTGTTGCCAGCGTATACATTGGCGATCCGTCGCGGATACTTGCGCGCCGTTTCGATAACGCCGCAGGCACTGGCATTGATCACTGCGGTTACGCCGCCAGACTGAGCGTAAAAAGCGTTCATTTTTCTCATTGGAAGAGCGCACCTTTTGCCGGGAATTGAATCGAGCCGAAGCATAGCGGAATCCGCTTGCCGCTTCAGTGCCCAGTTAACAGATCCGCGTGCTGCAGGCTACATTGACCTCGCCAGTATATGCCGGTAGCGTATGCGCGTTGAAATTGGCGTATTTCCAAAAGAGACTATTTCAATGCACATCGTGTTGATGGGTGCTCCGGGTTCCGGCAAGGGCACCCTGGCCAAGAAACTGATGGCGGAAAAGAATATTCCGCAGATATCCACTGGTGATATGTTGCGCGCAGCTGTCGCAGCGGGAAGCCGTTTCGGCCAGCAAGCCAAAGATGTTATCGATTCCGGCCAATTGGTGGCTGACGAGATCGTGCTCGGCATAATCAGCGAGCGCCTGGTTGAGCCGGATGTGGCAGACGGATTTGTCCTCGACGGTTTTCCCCGCACCCAGCAACAAGCACTGGACCTTGAGGATCTGCTCGATCAGATAGGCAAACCGCTGGATGCAGTAGTTTTAATGGATGTCGATTTCGATATTTTGCTGAAACGCCTGACCGGACGTCGTACCTGTTCACTGACCGGTAAATTGCTCAACGTCTATTTTTCGTCGGCACAAGAACTGGCTGCGTGCACCGAAGCTGGTGGCGAATTGATTCAGCGAGAAGACGATAACGAAGAAACGATTCAGCGCCGCCTCGATATCTACCGGGGCCAGACCGAACCACTGATCCAGTATTACCGGAAAAGAGGCAAGCTCAGGACAGTGGATGCCGACGGTACGATCGACGAAGTGTATGAGCGAGTCCTGGATATTCTCAAGCCGGCCTGATTCAGCCCTCCAGTAACTCGAGGAGCGCCGCTCCAACTAACTCACTGCGCCAGCCGCGGAACATCCTGGAATCCCGGGTGCCGAGCATCGCGGCTGACAGCTCCTTTCTGGGGGCAATTATTTCCGTAGCGATACCAAGTTCCTCGGCGCAGGTGGATACGCGTCTCTGCATCTCTTTTTGTAACGCCTTTTGTTTCTCGGTGGGTCGCAGCGGCGGTTCATAATCGACTTTGTCTGACCTGGCATCGCTGATTATTTGCAGCAATTGCTCACCCGCTCTCGATATCGTGCGCTCTGCCAGTCCTGAAATGCTGCTCAGTGCCGATTTGCTTGCCGGTCTGTCGCAGGCCAGGTCAAGCAACACCGGGTCGCGCAAAATCCATTGTCGCGGCCGATTGGTACGGATTGCTTCACGCTCTCGCCAGGCCGCCAGCCTGATCGCGGCGGCCCGCGCCGGCCCGCGGAGTTTACCGGCACCCTTCAGGCGATTAATGGCGAGCGCAGGGTCGTTCGCATACAGCGACACGTCGAGCATGTCCGCAGAATCCTGCATGGCCCACTGCAGCCGGCCCAGGTTCTCCAGGCGTTCAGTAAGCATTTCGAATGCCGGCAAAAGGTACAAAACATCCTCTGCGGCGTACTCCATAACGGCGTCGGCCAGTGGCCGGCGGGACCAGTCGGCACGGGTATGTGATTTCGCGAGCTCGACGCTAAACAGTTCAGCAACCAGGCTGGCATAACCAATTTGCGGCTGATACCCAAGTAACGCCGCTGCCACCTGTGTGTCGAACACCTCTCGTGGCATGCAATCCGCTGCCTGGTATACGACCTCCATGTCCTGTCGACCAGAATGAAGAACCCACGCCGGGTGCATCAATGCCTGCCAGAAACTGGCTACATCAGCGTCTTCGGTACCCTCTGCCAGCAAGGGATCGGCACAAAAAATATTATTGCCTGTTGATATTTGCACGAGACACAGCTGCGAGTAAAAAGTCTTCTCCCGCATGAATTCTGTGTCCACGCCAATACGGCTTTCTGCAGAAATTTCATTGCGGAGGTCGCCGTCGCGAAAATCGACGTATTTAAAATCAGGCATAGCGGAATTCAGGCTGGATTACTGAGATTATTATTCTGGTTACGTGAGATGATGTCAGTCAACTTCGCGCTATTGTGACAGAACACTGCAGCTACTTCTCAGAACATTCTTCGATATCATTTTGCTGCGCAAAGGTCCGCAGGACGTGCCGAATTCCCTGGTGGTTTTGCTGATGTCCTTTGGCATGCTGCTGTTCGCGACGGTTACCTCGGCGGTTTTAATCAAGCCGACCGGCGGCGAAAGCATTCTGCTGTCATTCGTCACCAGCCTGCTTGGCTATGGTTTTTACGGCTCAGTCCTGATGATCACCGGTTTTCTCAGCCGACTCGGGCAAACAATTTCATCAATTATGGCCTGTGGCTCAATCCTGACAGTTCTGATGGTATTCGCCTACGTGATGTTGAGTCCGTTCCTTGGCGCCAGGATAGCAGCCCTGGTAGCGACCCTGGTCCTGTTCTGGTCAGTGCCGGTAAAAGGCCATATCATCGCGCGTGCGATCAACAGGCATTGGTATCTCGGCATTGCTATTTCGATGACCATATTTATTCTGCAGTTTGCTATTTATTCCGCGATGATCTCGCAAGACTGATAAAGACTATGCACATACATATCCTGGGTATCTGTGGAACGTTCATGGGCGGTATTGCGGCGCTGGCGAGAGCAGCCGGTCACCAGGTAACTGGCAGTGATGCAAACGTATATCCGCCTATGAGTACGCAACTCAGAAACCTGGGGATAGACATCATCGAAGGCTACGATCCGGCGCAACTGGATCCCATTCCTGACTATGTTGTCGTTGGCAATGCCATGAGCCGCGGTAATCCGGTCGTCGAGGCTATGCTTGATCGCCGCATCCCGTACTGTTCCGGCCCGCAATGGTTGTCTGAACACGTGATGCACAAGCGACATGTAATGGCCGTGTCAGGTACGCATGGCAAGACGACGACGGCGAGCATGCTGGCATGGATCCTGGAAGACGCTGGCTTGTCGCCCGGGTTTCTGATTGGCGGCGTGCCGGCCAATTTCGAAGTTTCCGCGAGCTTTGGAGATTCGGAATATTTCGTCGTGGAAGCGGACGAGTACGACACGGCCTTTTTCGACAAGCGCGCGAAGTTCGTCCACTATCGTCCGCAAACGCTGATCATAAACAATCTCGAATTTGACCATGCTGATATCTACGCGGATCTCGATGCAATTTTGTGGCAGTTCCACCAACTGATGCGCATGGTTCCCGGTAACGGGCGCGTGATTATCAATGGAGATGACACCAACGTAAGCAAGGTGATCGAGCAGGGCTGCTGGACGCCGGTCGAGCGTTTCAGTTGCCAGGCTGAGGCGGACTGGAATGCACGTTTTACTGACAGTGGCGAGCGGCGCATCAGTATTTCGCAGCGCGGCGGTGCGCTAGCCGAGTCTGCGTGGAAGCTTGGGGGTACGTACAACCTGGAAAATGCAGTGGCCGCTGTTGCAGCGGCACAATCTGCCGGCGTTTCGGTTGCCAGGGCGGTCGATGCGTTATCCCGGTTTAACGGGGTTAAGCGTCGCATGGAAAGGACTGCGACCGTGTCCGATATCGCGATTTACGATGACTTCGCGCATCATCCGACTGCCATAAGGCGCACGATAGAGGGCCTGAGGAAACGGTTTCCGGGGCAGCGAATTGTCGTCGCTTTCGAGCCGCGCTCGAATACGATGAAAATGGGCTTGCAAAATGATGCGCTTGCGGCATCACTTGATGGCGCGGATCTGATTTTTGTTTACCGGCCGGAAGAACTCGACGAAAAATTTGATGCCAGTATCGGCTCACTGGGTTCGCGGCTTACTGTGTGTACAGACTACGACGTTCTCGTGTCCGGATTGGAGAGCAAGCTACTGGCCGGTGACCAGCTGGTATTCATGAGTAACGGCGGTTTCGGCGCAGCCCGGCAAAAACTCACAATGGCCCTGCAAAAAAAGCGACTGACAAGCCCGAGTAATTCATGAGTGCCGGCTTCCAGGACCGAAATAATTATATGTTTCAACAGGTTCAGTATTTGTCGGTGTATGTCGAAGCGGGTCAGCTGACGCCTGCCGGGCTGTCGCTTCCTGTGCCGGCACATCGCGCCCGATCCTGATCGACAGATAGTATTTTGTTGAAAAAAGCCATCCATGGCTTTTTCAACATCGTTAATCGACGCCGCTCTCGCGCATCCCACGACAGTTGTCGGCAGTACCTCAAGTCTGGCACATACCGTCGCAATTGACTGGCTCCACGGCATTTGGACGTCCTGTCCGGCAACGTGGTTTTCAATTGACTTCCATTTTCAATGACTTGCAGCCATCGAAAATGCCGGTACATCCCTGTACCGGACGCGGCTCGTTGAAAAACGTTGTTTTTCAACGAGCCGCTAGTCCCAGCTACGTCTCTCACACGATCAAGCGCGCTGCACTCGGCACAGGAACCGGCAGTCCCGACTACTCACGAAATACTCGGGCTAGCAACTGACTGGAAACTGACGATTCGCGAACTATACTGAAAGTATGCAAGTCCCATTGTTTCCACTACGCACTGTTCTTTATCCAGGTGGTCCGCTTCCGCTGAGAATTTTTGAGTCGCGGTATCTGGATATGATCAGCAAGTGCCTGAAGAACGACAGCCCCTTTGGTGTGTTGCTGATTCGCTCCGGTAGTGAAACCGGTCCGGCAAGCACCTACGATATTGGCACGCTTGCACGCATTACCGACTGGTACCAGGGCAGCGACGGGGTGTTGGGGATTACAGCGATCGGTGAACAAAGATTTCGCCTGCTATCGAGTTCGCGACAGGCCGACGGTTTAAATATTGGCGAAGTTGAATTGCTGGCGGAAGAAGCGGGCCCCACGTTGCCGGATGAATACAAACCACTGGCGCAAATACTGTCGGGCGTTCTGGATGACCTCGGTCGTCTTTATGAAACGCTGGACAGAAATTATGATGACGCAGATTGGGTGGGCTATCGGTTTTGTGAAATTTTACCGATTACACCGGAGCAAAAACAATTGTGCCTGGAAGCAGACGATCCCGTTACGCGCCTCGAAATGATGCGCGAAGTGCTGGATTCAGTTCGCGGGCCAGAAAGCGACCTGCTGATCTAGCCCGCCCAATCATGCAATGTTCGGGCTAGAGCGACTTAAACACTGCTTGTGCTGCATCCAGCGTTTGCGAGATTTCGTCATCGCCATGAGCGCTTGAGACGAATCCAGTCTCAAACGCGGATGGCGCAAGATATATGCCGTGATCGAGCATGCCGTGAAAGAATTTCTTGAATCGCTCGACATCCGCCGCCACAACCTGGCTGAAGCGTCGTATGGGACCATCGTCGCTGAATACAAAACCAAACATGCCGCCGCTGGCCTCGACGCAGAGTGGGATTCCGGCATCACTGGCGAGACTGGCCAGTCCGTCGGCAAGCTTCCTGGTAGTTGCGCCAAGGTCATTGAAAAACTCTGCTGCTTCAAGCTGTTCCAGTGTTGCGATGCCAGCGGCCATCGCCAGTGGATTTCCGGATAGCGTGCCGGCCTGATACACCGGTCCGTCAGGCGCGATGCTCGCCATGATGTCTGCGCGTCCGCCAAATGCGGCGGCAGGTAGTCCGCCCCCAATCACTTTGCCGATGGTGGTGAGATCAGGATGTATGCCAAATAATTGCTGCGCACCACCTTTGGCGACACGAAACCCGGTCATAACTTCATCGAGTATCAACAGCGCGCCGGCATCCTGGCATTGCTTGCTCAAGGTTTCGAGAAAGCCATCGACCGGTGGCACCATGTTCATATTACCGGCGATCGGTTCGACTATAACGCACGCGATCTGGTCGCCGATTTCCGCACATACCTGCTCAACAGCAGCTGCATTGTTGTATTCGAGCGTAATCGTGTGTTCGGCAAGACCTGCTGGCACACCTGGTGAGCTTGGTACGCCAAGCGTCAGTGCACCGGAGCCAGCCTTAATCAACAATGAATCTGAATGACCGTGATAACAACCTTCGAATTTCACTATTTTGTCGCGACCGGTGTGACCGCGTGCAAGTCGAATTGCACTCATCGTGGCTTCAGTGCCGGAGTTGACCATGCGTACTTTCTCGATCGAGGGCATGAACTCAATTATTTTTCGTGCCAGCCGGGTTTCGATGACCGTAGGTGCGCCGAAACTTAATCCTTTGACGGCAGTTTCGGTTACCGCCCGAATGACGGCGGGATGTGCGTGGCCAAGAATCATTGGACCCCATGAGCCAACATAGTCGATTAGCTGGCGGCCATCTTCCGTCTCGATTCGTGCGCCGCTGGCACTCCTGATGAATACCGGTTCGCCGCCAACGCCAGCGAAAGCGCGCACCGGCGAGTTAACGCCACCGGCGATATATTGTTTTGCGTCTGTGAAATAACTCATGAAATTCCTGCGGGTTAATGATTCGCTAGTCGATTCGCTGCCTGAGTTGAGTCACCGTGTATCCCCTTTGTGTCAGGAGATCCGGCACGCCCTCATTGCCGATAAGATGTAACGTACCGACGACGATGAGATAGTTTGTCTGATGGCTTAGCAATACTTCGATTCGCTCAGCCCAGGAACGATTTCGGTCAACGACAATTGTCTTGTTGAGCTCCGGATATTGTTGCATATCGGTGAGCAGGCTTTCTTCAAGAAACTCAATGTCGCCGTTGTGCCAGGCGTCGACAAGCATATCCATCATACTGGCCATTTCCGCGCCTTCGGCCAGCGACTGCATGAACAATTCGCGTTGCGATTCCGCAGACAGATTGTCCAGAAACCCAAGTTGTTGTCGCGTCGTTTCAAAGCCGAAAATTTCCTTGTGATCTTTCTTCGCCATTTCCGTTAAGTGATATTCAATGCCAAATAACGGATTAAAACCGATACGCATCAGCATCATGATTTCGATATTGACTGCCGCGTACCAGGGTTCAGATTTATCCAGAAGTTGCAGCGGGATTTGCAAAGCGTTGGCGAGCACTGCAGCTTGTGCGTACATCTCAGGGCCGAGCAGATCGCTGAGCGTTTTGTCGTCCTGAATCAGTCCCAGTTCAGTGGACAGTATCTGGTCGGCGATCGGATCTGCATCGTCCATATCGAGTTCCATGAACAGGACATCGGCGTCGTTATAGGCGTCATAGATCGCAGAGGGAATAGGGTGATCCGTTTCACGCAGCAAATGAATCGAGCCGAGTAAATAAATACGATTATCTTCGCCATCGACCTGCCACAATGACACTGGATGATTTCCCTCATGTGCACAGGTAGCGGAGACGAAAAACAGTAATAACAGCGGGGATTTTTTCCAACCGCGCAAGATACGTCCACTCATGTCTATTCGGCAGCCAGCCAGACTAGCTCTGTGCTTACGTTGCCATCTGCGTGCAGTTCGATACGGCGGTACGCCGGTGGGTTGTCATCAAGCGCGAATTCATCGCTGGCTGGTTTGAACTGGCGGCAGGTCGCAGGTGTGCCGATGATCTTGATCGAATCACGTTCCGCGAAAAACTCCTGGTGCACATGGCCGAAAATAGCGGCCCGAACTTTACCTGTACGCGAAAGCAGGTTCAGGAATTCTTCACCATTCCTCAAGCCCACCTCGTCGAGCCACTTGCAGCCAATAGGAAGTGGTGGGTGGTGCAGGCAAATCAACACGTGTTCCGCAGCTGTGGTGTCGAGAATTTTTTCGACCCTGACCATTTCGTCGTCATCCACTCGTCCACCGGCATCATTGTCCATGCAGCTGTCGATTCCCGTGATCAACCAGTTGCCGGTATTGAGCGAATCGCAATAATGGAATGGTGGTTGCGATACAGCATCGCGCATCAGGTCGCGCACATCATGGTTGCCCGGCACACAGTAGACCGGCAGTTCCAGTGGTCTCATGAGTTCGCAGAAACGGTCGTAGGCTTCGCGACTGTCATCCTGGATCAGGTCCCCGGTCATTGCGACCAGGTCGGCCGGCCAGTCATCGGCCTGAATGGCGGCTAATACCTGCATCAGCGTGGAATGAGTGACCGTACCGCGCAGACTCGACTCTGAATCGGCAAACAGGTGTGGGTCTGTGACATGCAGAACCCGGACAGGATCGGTCGATGTATGAATGGGGCTAGTGCTCGCTTCCGGTGACGCAAACGGCAAGATTGCAGGCGTCAACAGGCACCGATAATAGCCGTTTGCTTCAGGTCAGGCCAGCCTGAGTGTCTTCAGGCCGGCCCGCCAAACAAAGCGGGCCGGTTGAATTTGACAGCAGGGACTATTAGTAACGGTAGTGTTCCGGTTTGAAGGGTCCGTCTTTTGCAACACCGATATAGTCGGCCTGCTCGTCGCTCAATTCGGTGATCTTGGCGCCAATACGGTCAAGGTGTAATCGTGCAACCTTCTCGTCGAGATGCTTCGGCAAAACGTAGACTTCGTTTTTGTATTCAGCACTGTTTTTCCACAACTCGATCTGTGCCAGTACCTGGTTCGTAAATGAATTGGACATGACGAAACTGGGATGCCCTGTCGCACAACCCAGGTTAACCAGGCGTCCTTCAGCCAGCAATATGATCCGCTTGCCATCCGGAAAGACGATGTGATCGACTTGCGGCTTGATGTTGTCCCACTCGTATTTCTTCAGGTATTCGACGTCAATTTCATTGTCAAAATGGCCAATATTGCAAACGATCGCCTGGTCTTTCATGCGATCCATCTGCGGCCCGGAGACGACGTGGTAATTACCCGTTGCAGTCACTACGATATCGACCTGATCACAGACGTCATCGAACTCAACGACGCGATAGCCTTCCATCGCCGCTTGCAGTGCACAGATTGGATCGATCTCGGTGATTAAAACGGTAGCGCCCAGGCCACGCAGCGACTGCGCACAGCCTTTGCCTACATCACCGTAGCCACAGACCACGGCGACCTTGCCTGCAATCATCACATCGGTGGCGCGCTTGATGCCATCAACGAGTGATTCACGACAGCCATACAGATTGTCAAACTTCGACTTGGTCACTGAGTCATTGACGTTAAACGCAGGGCAGGCCAGTGAGCCATCCTTTTGCATGTCATAGAGTCGCTTGACGCCGGTGGTCGTCTCCTCGGAGAGTCCCTTGATGTTTTTCATCAGGTCGGGGTACTTGTCATGCAGGATCTGCGTCAGATCGCCGCCGTCGTCGAGGATCATATTGGGCGCCCAGCCATCCGGTCCGGCGATCGTCTGCTCGACACACCACCAGTACTCGTCTTCAGTTTCTCCCTTCCAGGCAAAAACCGGTACACCGGAGGCCGCAATGGCCGCCGCAGCGTGGTCCTGTGTTGAAAAAATATTGCAGGACGACCAGCGGATATCAGCGCCGAGATCTGCCAGCGTTTCGATCAAAACGGCAGTCTGGATCGTCATGTGCAGGCAACCTGTCAGGCGCACGCCGTCGAGCGGCTTTTGCCCTTTGAATTCCTCGCGCAGAGCCATCAGGCCCGGCATCTCCGTCTCAGCAATCGTAATTTCCTTACGACCCCAGTCGGCAAGTGTCATGTCAGCGACTTTGTAGTCCTGACCCTGGATGGCAACCGCTTCGCTGCTGCTCATAAATATCTCCTTAAATTAAATTCAGTCAAGCCGCGGCGGCACCGCGCAAAGCGTCTGCTTTGTCGGTACGTTCCCAGCTCAGGTCAAGGTCTTCCCGACCAAAGTGCCCGTAGGCCGCGGTCGGTTTGTAAATAGGTCTGATCAAATCCAGCATTTGCAAAATGCCATACGGGCGCAGGTCAAAATTGTCACGAATCAGCGTTACCAGCTCGTCCTCACCCATTTTGCCGGTGCCGAAAGTCTGCACGCTGATAGAGGTTGGCTCGGCAACGCCAATGGCATACGAAACCTGGATCTCGCAGCGATCCGCAAGACCTGCTGCGACGATATTTTTCGCAACATAACGGCAGGCGTAGGCGGCAGATCGATCGACCTTGGACGGGTCTTTGCCGGAAAATGCGCCACCACCGTGACGGGCTGAGCCGCCGTACGTATCGACAATGATTTTGCGGCCGGTAAGTCCGCAATCGCCCATTGGGCCGCCGATCTCAAAGCGACCGGTAGGATTGATGTGGTATTTGGTGTTCTTGCCGACCCACTCGGCAGGAATCACTGGCTTGATGATCTCTTCCATGACGCCCTCACGCAGATCATCGAGGCTGATGTCGGCGTGATGCTGTGTGGAGAGAACCACCGCATCGATGCCGACTGGCTTGTCGTCTTCGTAGAGGAAAGTAACCTGGCTTTTGGCGTCCGGCCTGAGCCACGGCAATATGCCGGCTTTACGCACCTCAGCTTGTCGTTTGACCAGGTGGTGCGCAAAGGTAATGGGTGCAGGCATTAGCACGTCAGTCTCATTGGTGGCATAGCCAAACATCAGGCCCTGGTCACCGGCGCCCTGGCTTTCCGGGTCACCACGATCCACGCCCTGGGCGATATCCGGAGATTGTTTGCCGAGCGCATTCAGCACTGCACATGAGGCACCATCGAAGCCCATTTTCGAATCGCTGTAGCCGATTTCAAGCACGGTCTCACGAACAATTTCTTCTACGTCGACCCAGGCCTCCGTAGTTATCTCGCCGGCGACGATGACCATGCCGGTCTTGACCATCGTTTCGCAGGCAACACGAGCCTTTGTGTCGAGCTCGAGGACAGCGTCAAGGATGGCATCGGAAATCTGGTCGGAGATTTTGTCCGGATGGCCCTCGGATACAGATTCCGAGGTGAACAAATAGGAATGGCTCATATGAATTATCGAGTCTGATTATTGTGGACCCGAGATTGTACCTACAGATAGCGGCGCATACTACGCGCATTGTTTGTCCCTATGCCCTGATGTGCTGGTCAATCGAGGTCAGATCGTACGATGTCGCTTGCGACGATCCCTCGAAACAGGGAAAATGCGCGGCTTCAGGGGAGACCGCCGGGCCCCGAAAATCTACAGAATCCAATTATAAATCCGGCAGCCTGGGTCCACAGCAAAATATGTCAAAACAATCCGATCGTTCGACCACCGCAGGCCGTCCCGGCCGGCGAGACCTTGCCAACGCGATTCGTGCACTCAGCATGGATGCGGTACAGGCAGCTAATTCCGGCCACCCCGGTGCGCCAATGGGCATGGCGGATATCGCAGAGGTGCTGTGGAATGATTATCTGCGGCACAATCCGGCGAATCCGAGGTGGTCCAACCGGGATCGGTTTGTGCTCTCGAACGGTCATGGTTCGATGCTGCTTTACAGCTTGTTGCACCTGACGGGCTATCCGCTGACGATGGATGAAATCCGCAATTTCAGGCAGTTTGGCTACCGCACAGCGGGCCACCCTGAACGGGATGCTGACCTTGCCATCGAAACCACCACCGGGCCGCTGGGGCAGGGCATTAGCAACGCGGTAGGAATGGCGCTTGCCGAAAGGATGCTGGCGGCTACATTCAATCGGGGCGACTACAATATTGTCGACCATCGCACCTGGGTTTTTCTTGGCGACGGCTGCCTGATGGAGGGTATCTCGCACGAGGCCTGTTCCCTGGCTGGCACGCTGAAGCTGGGCAAACTGATTTGCCTGTACGACGACAACGGCATCTCCATCGATGGCGAGACCGATGCCTGGTTCACCGATGACACCGCAAAGCGTTTTGATGCTTATGGCTGGCAGGTCATTGACGATGTGGACGGGCACGATGGCGCAGCCATAGCGAATGCAATCGATGCGGCAATTGCAGACAGTGAACGGCCAACATTGATTTGTTGCAAAACAGTCATCGGTTTCGGTTCGCCGAACAAGCAGGGCACGGCCAGCACACACGGCGCACCGCTCGGCGATGAGGAAATTGCCGCAACACGCAAAGAGCTGGGCTGGGATTATCCGCCGTTCGAGATTCCTGAAGATATTGCGACCGCGTGGAACGCTACAGAACGCGGCACCGCGAGCGAGCAGCAATGGCGCAATATGTACAACGCGTACAAGTCGGCGCACCCGGAGCTTGCTGAGGAATTTGAACGACGCAGTTCCGGCGAGCTGCCAGCAGCATGGAACGAATTTGCAGATGCAGCAATTGCCACGATCGATGCTGATGGCGCTGACATGGCCACGCGTAAAGCGTCGTTGCTAGCGTTGAATGCATTTGCGCCGTCATTGCCGGAACTGGCTGGCGGTTCCGCTGACCTGACCGGATCAAATCTCACCAAACACGATGGTTCGACGGCGATTAGCGGTGACAATGCTTCCGGTAACTATATCTATTTTGGTGTGCGCGAGTTCGGCATGACGGCGATCTGTAACGGCATGGGCCTGCACGGCGGATTGATGCCGTACTCGGGCACGTTCCTTACTTTTTCCGATTACGCCAGGAACGCGTTGCGCATGGCAGCGCTGATGAAGTTGCAGAATATCCTCGTGTACACCCACGATTCGATCGGCCTGGGCGAAGATGGCCCAACACATCAGCCGGTCGAACATACCGCCAGTTTGCGAATCATGCCGAACATGCGCGTCTGGAGACCTTGCGATAGCGTTGAAACAGCGGTCGCCTGGCGCGACGCGATCGAGCGTAGCGACGGGCCAACCAGCCTGATACTTACCCGCCAGGGATTGCCGCATCAGTCGAGAACAGAAGAGCAGATCTGCTTGATCCGGCGTGGTGGTTACATACTCAATGATTGCGAGGGTACGCCCGATATTATCCTGATCTCGACCGGTTCTGAGATTGCGCTGGCGGTTGCCGCTGCGGAGGCTTTGGCGGCCGATGGAGTTAAGGCGCGCGTCGTTTCGATGCCTTGTACCAACTTATTCGCGGCAGAGTCCGCTGATTACAAAAACGCAGTACTGCCAGAGGCGGTCACGGCACGCGTAGTAATTGAAGCCGGCGTGACCGATGCCTGGTGGCTTTATGCCGGAGCAAAAGGTCGGGTTATCGGCCTGGACCGGTTTGGTGAATCGGCACCTGCGGGTGAATTGTTCAAACACTTCGGCTTTTCGGTCGAGAACGTATTAAAAATTGCCAGGGAGACCCTGGCTGGTTGATTGGATTTCCGGTCGTTACCGGAATAAATGTAGCAGGAGAATTTGATGACAATTAAGGTCGGTATTAACGGTTATGGTCGCATTGGCCGCAATGTATTGCGTGCATTATACGAGGGCGACAAAGGTTCAGAGATTGAAATTGTAGCTGTTAATGATCTGGGTGATACCAACACCAACGCACACCTGACCCGGCGCGACACCGCGCACGGCCGTTTTCCCGGCACGATTGAAGTTGATGGCGATTACATGGTTGTCAACGGCGACCGGATTCGTGTTCTGGCAGAAAGGAACCCGGAGCAATTGCCATGGGGCGAACTAGGCGTCGATATCGTTTTCGAGTCGACCGGTTTCTTTCGTTCACGCGAAGCAGCGGCGAAACACATCACCGGTGGCGCAAAGAAAGTCATCATTTCCGCACCGGGCAGTGGCGAAGTTGATGCCACCATTGTTTACGGCGTCAATCACGACACACTGAAAAAAGAACATACGGTAATTTCAAATGCTTCGTGCACGACCAATTGCCTCGCTCCACTCGTTAAACCATTACACGAAAAAATTGGTGTAAAACACGGCATCATGACGACTATCCATGCGTACACCAATGACCAGGTGCTGACGGATGTCTTCCATAGTGATTTGCGGCGTGCACGCTCTGCGACCATGTCGCAGATTCCAACCAAGACCGGTGCGGCCGCAGCTGTTGGCCTCGTATTGCCGGAACTTGCAGGTCGCCTGGACGGTTTTTCGATGCGTGTGCCGACGATTAACGTATCGACCGTAGACCTGACCTTTGTTGCCGCGCGCGAAACCAGCATCGAGGAAATCAACGAAGTCATGAAAGAGGCGAGTGAGGGCGATTTGAAAGGCGTGCTGGCTTATAACGATGAACCGCTGGTATCCGTCGACTTCAATCACGATCCTGCGTCATCGACCTATGACGCCGGGCTGACCAAAGTGATGCAGGGCACGCTCGTTAAGGTCTGCGCCTGGTATGACAACGAGTGGGGTTTCTCGAATCGTATGCTGGATACGGCAATCGTGTTACATAACGCCAAGTAACAAGCAAAAACCGGTACCGTTTGGATGACGACCCTCTCCATGAGCGAGCTCGATCTCGCTGGGAAGCGTGTATTGATTCGCGAGGACCTGAACGTTCCCGTTGCGAACGGGCAGGTAACGAGCGACGCGCGCATACGGGCGGCTCTGCCGACCATTCGTGCCGCCCACGAAGCCGGGGCCGCCGTCATGCTGATGTCTCATCTCGGTCGCCCAACGGAAGGTCAGCCTGCTGCTGAATTCTCGCTGGCTCCGGTAGCAGCAACGCTATCGAAGTTACTCGGCATCGACGTGCCCCTGATCAGCGACTGGATCGATGGAGTTGAAGTCGATCCGGGGCAGATCGTTCTGCTTGAGAATGTACGTTTCCTGCCAGGGGAGAAGGCTTGCGACGAGGAATTGTCGCGGCGTATGGCGGCGCTTTGCGACGTCTTTGTGATGGATGCTTTTGGCACTGCGCATCGGGCGCAGGCAAGCACTTACGGCGTCGCCAGGTACGCTGCACTGGCCTGTGCCGGACCGCTGCTCAGCGGTGAACTGGCTGCGCTGGCCAAAGCGCTGGACAATCCGGCGCGACCAATGGTGGCTATCGTTGGTGGGTCAAAAGTGTCGACCAAGCTCACCGTGCTCGATGCCCTGGCCGATATTGTCGACCAGTTGATCGTTGGCGGTGGTATTGCCAACACGTTTATTGCAGCAGCCGGGCACAATGTCGGCAAATCATTGTGCGAGCCGGACATGTTGGATACTGCCAGCGCACTGGCGAGCAATGATGCAGATCGGGCCACGATTCCCGAAATTGTTGACGTTGTTGTGGCTGATGAGTTTGCCGCAGACGCCCGCGCTACTACCAAGTCAGTCAATGAAGTTGCTGACGATGAGCTGATTCTGGATATCGGTCCGGAGACGGCCGGGCAATTCGCCGACATTCTGGCGAATGCCGGAACCATAATCTGGAACGGACCGGTTGGCGTGTTCGAGTTCGATCAGTTTGGTGGAGGCACGAAATTGCTGGCAGAGGCGATTGCCGCGAGCCCTGCTTTTTCCGTGGCAGGTGGCGGTGACACGCTGGCGGCGATCGACAAGTACGGTGTGGCTGGGGATATTTCCTATATTTCTACCGGTGGCGGGGCGTTTCTGGAGTTTGTTGAGGGGAAGACGTTGCCGGCTGTGGCAATATTGGAAGAGCGGGCTGCGGGGGTTAATAAACGAGTGTAGGAGCCCGTCCTGACGGGCGAGTTCGCAGTTCTTTTTTATCGCACGAAGAATCAAGTCGCGTAAATCATGAGGGTGGTTTTTTAGCGGGTGTGGTGGGTTGATGTTTTGCAAACAATTAAGGGCATGTTGAAAACATGCCCTTAATTGTTGGTCGCCCGTCGCCCCGATAGAAGCACTGACTCAGCTTTAGGATTGATTTCCATTTCGCTACGGGCTCCAACGATAGTTTTCTACAATTTATGAGCTCTTGATAAGCTCAAATCAGGGTTTTTTTTAATCTGCGTTTTTTTATGCTTTGGTAGACCACGGTCCGGTGATCGCCAGCGTTGTGCCGTTCACCTGGATATTCACAAACATTGTTTTGCCGTCTGGTGAAAAGCAGATTCCTGCCAGTTCCGAGCGCGTGTGGGCGTTGTCAGCCAGCGCATATTGCTGGCCATCCGGGCGTATACCGACAAGGCCACAATGTGTCGCGGTATCTTCGCAGATGATCAGGTCACCCCACGGACTTAACGTCAGGTTGTCTGCGTGGCGCAGGATGCTGTCCCGCGTTGACTCAGCAAACAGGCTGAGTTTTCCTGGGCTGGAAGCTTCAGCGGGCGTGCCCTCAGCCGGGCTCGGTCGGTATCTGAAAATCTGGCCGAGACGTTGTCGCCCGCCAATGGTGGCGGCCATGACAATATCGCCATCGGCATAACAAATTCCCTCGCCGCGCGCGAAAATAGTGGCGCCCTTTTCGCGGCCGCGAAAGCGCAAGTCGTTCTCGCTGACGTCTGGTTCCTCAAGGTCGACCCAGGTTGTTTCCAGCCAGTTGCCAGGGATCATGCCGTCCGCCTGGACCCAGTTACGGGTGTCGAATTCCGGCCGGCCTTTAATGGCCAGTGCCTGCAGACGACCGCCGCGTGCCAGCTCACCCGCTTTTGTTGGAATGAAACGATATAACAGGCTCTGGTGCCGATCCTCGGTCAGGTAGACCACGCCCGATGCCGGATCAACTGCTGCGGCTTCGTGTTCAAAACGACCCATGGCTTTCAGCGGTACTGGTTCAACCGCCTGCATGTCGGATGCCGGCACCTCAAAAACATAGCCGTGTTTCTTTTCACGTTCAATGACCCGGCCGCTTTCAAACGATGTACCGGGGCCGTAAAAACATTCTTCGCAGCTTAGCCAGCTGCCCCAGGGCGTGGGACCCCCGGCACAATTATTTTCTGTGCCCATCAGGCTCATGTGCATGTGTGTCCTGCGGCGGTTGACCGGGTCATAGTGAATTGTCGTCGTACCGCCCAGACCCGGTGACCGGCCAGCGCCGTTATCGTATATTTTGCTGTGATCTGCGCCTTTATATCGCTTTGGGTGCCGCCCAAACGGGCTTGCCTTAAGTTCATACGGGTGAATTTCGTGATTGCAGACCAGGACAACCGTTTCGCCGTCACCGGCAAAGGTTGCCATGCCGTCGGCGAGCCCTGGCACCAACAGGCCATCGTCCATTTCCTGACCTTGTTGCGCGATAACCGTGTAGTTGAAACCCTTTGGCAGGTCGATCACACCGGCTGGATCCGCAACCAGTTCGCCAAAACCACCGACATTCTCAGCGCCACTTCGCCTGATACCGGATACCGGGGTGGCAGCTGCTACGGCCAGTGTCTGTAAAAAACGGCGACGATTAATCATCTGTGTCTGCTTGTCCCTGAATTTCATTGAGCGACGGATCGACGCAGCTTACCTGTTTCGTTTGTTTGATTCATCGGTAATTGTACGCAGCTATAACAGGTTTCGTGTGCAATAATCGCGCCCATGTTACGTAGAACAAAGATAGTGGCAACACTTGGGCCATCCACGGACGACCCGAAAACGTTGCACGATATGATCGTCGCCGGTCTTGATTTGGCGCGGTTTAATTTCTCCCATGGCGATCACAAAGAGCAGAAAGGGCGACTTTTGCGCTTGCGGCAGGCAGCCGCGGAGTGCGGACGCTTTGTCGGTGTAATTGGCGACCTGCAGGGTCCCAAGATTCGTGTCCGGCGTTTCAAGAATAACCGTGTAACTCTGCAAAGGGGAGACGCGTTTTTTCTCGATTCGGCCGTCGGCGAATTTGATGGTGACATCGATGGCGTTGGTGTCGCCTACGAAAATTTGCACAATGATGTGCAGGAGAATGACATTCTGTTGCTGAACGACGGCCAGATGACGTTGCGGGTCAACAAGGTCGAGGGCACCAGGATCCATACTACTGTTGTCGTTGGCGGCGTTCTCTCGGACCACAAGGGGGTCAATCGCGAAGGCGGCGGACTCTCGGCACCGGCACTGACCGTGAAAGACAAAGAAGATATTATTTTTGCCGCCGAAATGGAGATGGATTTTCTCGCGGTATCGTTTGTGCGCAGCGCCGCAGATATCGACGAGGCCCGGACGTTGCTTCGGGCAGCCGGTGGTACAGGCAGAATTATCGCAAAAATCGAACGTACCGAGGCTTTGGACAGTATCGATTCCATTATCGATGCCAGCGACGCTGTCATGGTGGCGCGCGGCGATCTCGGCGTGGAAATGGGTTACGCAGAACTCACTGGCATGCAGAAAAGCATTATCCGTAAAACGCGGCGCATGAACAAAGTGGCAATCACAGCGACCCAAATGATGGAATCAATGATCGAGAGCCCGGTGCCAACTCGTGCAGAAGTATCAGACGTTGCCAACGCGGTGATGGACGGTACGGATGCGGTGATGCTGTCCGCGGAGACCGCGGTCGGCAAGTATCCGGTGGCCGTGATCTCTGCGATGAGCAACGTTTGCAAAGGAGCTGAAAAGTATGCTCTTGCACGTGGCAGGACAACGCATCGGATGGACGACCAGTTTGAGGAAGTGGATGAAGCCATAGCAATGGCGGTCATGTACACGGCCAATCATCTCAAAGTAAAAGCGATCATCGCCCTGACCGAATCCGGCTCGACAACATTGTGGATGTCACGCATAAGATCTGACATTCCGATCTATGCATTCACACCACATGACGCGACCAGTCGGCGTGTCAACCTGTATCGCGGCGTTTATCCGGTCTCATTTACCATTGAAAATGATGATCCGCGCAAGTTGTACCGGGATATTTTTGCGACCCTGCTATCCAATGAGCTCGTTGAAGAAGGCGACCTGGTGATCTTCACGCAGGGTGACCTGAGTGGCGTTTCCGGCAGCACGAATTCGATGAAGATTATCAGCGTCAATTCCTCAATCTAGCCAATAACCGCAGGATGATCAGCAAGTGAAACGATTCATTGTTCGTTTGGCGTGGGCTGCGCTGATTCTGACAGTTGTCGGCATATCCCTGGTCTGGGTGTTGCTGGCAAAGAGCCTGCCACAGATTGATGGCGAAATTGCGGCAACCCACTTAACAGCTGACGCAACGATCGCTCGTGACGCCGCGGGCATACCAGTTATTACAGCAGAAAACCGTCGCGATCTGGCTTACGCGACGGGTTACGCACATGCGCAGGATCGGTTTTTCCAGATGGACCTGTCGCGGCGTAACGCCGCCGGTGAATTATCAGAACTTTTCGGCACGCTCGCTCTGCCACGCGATCGGCAAAACCGGTTTCATCGCTTTCGTACCCGTGCCCGCGAGGCTCTCAAAAATGTTTCGGCTGCGGATGCTGAAATCATTTCCGCCTATGCCGATGGCGTAAACGACGGCCTGGCAGGTCTCGGTGCGAAACCGTTCGAATATTTCCTGCTGGGTACCGAGCCACGAATGTGGGTCGAAGAAGATACGATTCTGGTGGTCTACTCAATGTTCCTGGACCTGAACGACGAGCGAGCGAGGCGCGATGTGCGACGTGGTCTTGTGCAACAGGTACTACCGCAACAGGTTTATGACTGGCTATATCAACACGGAACAAAATGGGACGCGCCTTTGATGGGTGAACCCCGGGAGACGGTCTCAATGCCCGCTGCGGCGGAGTTCGACGTGTCCGCTATGGCACCCAGGGCGGGTACTCGTACATTACCCGCGAACGCCAACGCGGTTTTGCCGGGCAGCAATAACTGGGCGGTGGCAGGAAAACTCACCGCGAGCGGCCATGCAATCGTTGCCAACGATATGCACCTTGGCATCACTGTGCCGAATGTTTTTTACCGCGCGCGTTTGCGCGTTACGGGTCCGCGGGCAATGGATCTGAATGGATTGACCATTCCTGGCGCGCCGATTCTGGTCGCCGGCAGCAACGGTAAAGTTGCGTGGGGGAATACCAATAGTTATGGCGACTGGTCCGATGCCGTGATTATCAAAGCTGGCAGCGAGCCGGATAGTTATCTGACACCGCTTGGTGAGCGAAAGTATTCCGAGTATCACGAAATTATTCTGGTCAAGGATAGCGAGCCGGAAGAATTCATCGTGAGAGAAACGATATGGGGCCCGCTACTCGACGACAATGCAGATCCCGACCGGCTGTTGGCGGTGAGCTGGATCGCGCACCATGCGGAAGCCGTCAATATTAATCATCTCGAACTGGAAACTGCTACCAGCGTTGCAGCAGCATTACAGGTTGCCAACCGGATCGGTATGCCGCCACAAAATTTTGTCGTCGGTGACGCCTCGGGCAACATAGGCTGGACTATTGCGGGCAAAATCCCCTTGCGCTCCGATTACGACGCCTGGTTGCCTGCCGACTGGAGCGAGACCGACGGCTGGATTGGCTGGCTGGCGCCGGCTGACTACCCCCGCGTAATCAATCCGGAGTCCGGGCGCATCTGGACTGCCAATGCAAGAGTTGCCGATGGCGAAGCGCTGCACAAAATAGGCGATGGCGGTTACGATTTCGGCGCAAGAGCCAGGCAAATTCGCGATAGCCTGTTTGCACAAGATCAGTTCGAGCCATTCGACATGCTTGCTGTACAGCTCGATGACCGGGCAATTTTTCTCAGTGACTGGAGAGATATTTTGCTCCACACACTGGATGACAAAGCTGTTGCAGGCGATTCAGCACGTCAGGAGTATCGCGATCTGGTTGAGGACTGGTCCGCGCACGCGTCAGTGGAATCGGTCGGTTACCGACTGGTACGGGCGTTTCGTCTGGAGGTGCGCAATCGTGTTTTCAGCATGCTGATGCAACCGGTACGCGAGAGATTTGGTGAAGAAATCGAGTTACGCATTAGTAACCAGTTCGAAGGCCCGCTGCAACACATGCTCGAGCAACAGCCAGCTCATTTACTGTCTGCGGAATACCAAAGCTGGAATGACCTGTTGTTACAGGCAGTGGATGCAGATCTGCAATATTTCGCCGACAACTATGACGACGGTCTGGACCAGCGAACCTGGGGAGAACGCAACACGGCACGGGTCAGGCACCCGATGAGCAATGCGCTGCCAATCATTTCCCGTTGGCTGAATATGCCGGCGGACCAGCTGCCCGGTGATTCGAACCTGCCGCGGGCCCAGGGGCCATCCTTTGGTGCTTCAGAAAGATTCGCAGTTTCGCCGGGCGATGAGAGCCGTGGATACTTGCATATGCCGGCTGGTCAGAGCGGACATCCCTTGTCCGACTTTTACCGTAAGGGCCACACGGACTGGGTTGCGGGACGACCCAGCAGCTTTCTGCCGGGGGAGGCCCGCTACACACTGACGTTAGAGGCGACCTCGACACCGTAACGACATAATGTTTCACAGTCTTGTGCCTATCCGATTGTGCGCGGATACTTGTATATTGTTGAATAAAGCCATCCATGGCTTTTTCAACATCGCAATTCGAAAAGCGTGGTTTTCGAATTGCTCCCATTTTTAATGGTTTACAACCATTAAAAATGGCGGTACATCCCTGTACCGCAAGCAGTTTGTTGAAAAACCTGGTTTTTTTAACGAATTGCCGGCCATAGAAATAGATAATGGAATTTTCGAATGACACAAAAAAAATTCACAGGCACCAGCGCCTATATCGCGACTGATGACCTGAAAATGGCGGTCAACGCCTCAGTAACGCTCGAGCGACCGATTCTCATTAAAGGCGAACCTGGTACCGGCAAGACACAACTTGCGATCGAGGTCGCCAGTGCGTTAGGCAAGCCGCTGCTGGAATGGCACATCAAGTCAACCACCAAGGCGCAACAAGGCCTGTACGACTACGACGCAGTCGCACGTTTGCGTGATTCGCAACTTGGCGACGATCGCGTTCACGACATTGCCAATTACATCGTGCGCGGTAAATTGTGGGAGGCATTCGAATCTGACGTGCAACCTGTCCTGTTGATCGATGAAATAGACAAGGCTGATATCGAGTTTCCGAATGATTTGCTGCAGGAACTCGATCGCATGGAATTTTTCGTTTACGAAACCAAGCAGGTTGTGAAGGCCAGAAACCGGCCGATCATCATTATTACCAGCAACAACGAGAAGGAATTGCCGGACGCATTCCTGCGACGTTGTTTCTTTCATTACATCAAGTTTCCTGACAAGAAAACGATGGAGCAGATCGTCAATGTACATTTTCCCGATCTAAAAAAGGCGTTGCTGAAGGAGGCCCTGGAGGCGTTTTACAAGGTACGTGATGTGCGCGGCCTTAAGAAAAAGCCGTCTACATCGGAATTACTGGACTGGATCAAACTCTTGCTGGCCGAAGATATTCCGCCCGAGGTTCTCCGTTCAGGCGATGCACGCAAGGCGATTCCACCGCTTTACGGTGCGCTGCTCAAGAATGAGCAGGATGTCCATCTGTTCGAGCAGCTCGTATTTCTCGATCGGCGTGGCAACGCGTAACGAGTAACCCTTCGTGTTGATCGAATTCTTTTTTATGCTCAAAAAAGGTGGGCTGAAGCCGTCCATCACCGAATTACTCACCCTGCTCGAAGCCATGGAGAAGGGCGTTGCAGGCCAGAGCGTCGATGACTTCTATTACCTGTCCCGATCCTGCCTGGTCAAGGATGAGGCGCAATACGATCGCTTTGACAAGGTATTTGCCGCTCATTTCCAGGGTATTGAGGATGCCTACAAATCATTGCTGGCAGATGTGCCGGAAGAATGGTTGCGCAAGCAGGCGGAGCTTTTGCTTTCTGCAGAAGAACTGGCTGCAGTCGAGGCGATGGGCGGTTTTGACGAATTAATGAATGCCCTGCGTGAGCGCCTTGAGGAGCAGGATGAGCGGCATGAGGGTGGCAGCAAGTGGATAGGCACAGCAGGCACCTCGCCGTTTGGCGCTTATGGTTATAACCCTGAAGGGATGAGGATTGGCCAGCAGGGCTCGCGTCACCGACGCGGCGTGAAAGTATGGGATCGTCGTGAGTACCGCAACCTGGATGACAAAGTCGAGCTTGGCACGCGCAATATCAAGATTGCCCTGCGCCGGCTACGCAAATTTGCGCGGGAGGGCGCGGCTGACCAGCTGGATCTGGAGGATACGATTGACAAGACGGCCAGAAACGCCGGGTTGCTCGATATTCGCATGGTCCCGGAGCGCCACAACGCTATCAAGGTATTGTTGTGCCTCGATATCGGCGGATCCATGGACGACCATGTGCGCGTTTGCCAGGAGATGTTTTCAGCAGCACGAACTGAGTTCAAACATCTCGAATACTTTTATTTTCACAATTTTATTTATGAAAGTATGTGGAAGGACAATCGCAGGCGCCACACTGAGAAAATGCCGACCAGTGAAATCACGCACAAATACGGACCAGACTACAAACTGGTGTTTGTGGGCGACGCGACGATGAGTCCTTACGAAATCGTTTACCCCGGTGGCAGCGTTGAACACTGGAATGAAGAGCCGGGTGCCGTGTGGATCAAACGTTTGCTCAATGCCTACCCAAAAGCAATCTGGCTGAACCCGGAACCCAGGGAGCGCTGGGATTACACGCCCTCAATCAAGCTGGCGCGGGAATTGATGGATGACCGAATGTTTCCGTTGACGATCAGGGGTCTGGACGACGGTATCAAACGGCTGAATTAGTCGTTTGGTTTTACCTGCGGGATTCGCGGCGTCTTAGTTCCCGTACATTCCTGCGCTCTGGGATATAAGTATGACCATTGAGACAGCCGCTCCTACAGATAGTGCCAACTAATAAGCTGCTGCAAGTTTTGGAATAATGCGTAGGAGCGGCTGTCTCAACTAATAAACTTAGCTGCGGTGTACAGAGGAGCACGAGAGCGAAGACGCCGCGAATAGCGATGACTTACGCATAAAATATCCTACGCCCAAATCATGAAGATGGCACTTGCCGCCTAATGATTCTGCAGGGCCTCGAGGTCGGCCAGCAGTTCCTGGGAATGCGTATCCGGGTCAACGTCGACGTAATGCCTGGCGATGTTTCCCTCGGGATCAATCAGGAAAGTCTGACGCTTTGCGTAGGCAAAGCCCAACATTTTCTTTTTGACGCCATACGCGTCCGCTGTCGTGCCCTCGGTGTCGGCGAGCAGTGGAAATGGCAGGCCATGTTTTTCAGAAAATTCCTTGTGTGATTCCGCGTCGTCCAGGCTTACACCCAAAATCTGGCAGTCCAGGTTCTTGAACGCAAAAATGTTGTCACGAAATTCGCAGGCTTCAGTCGTGCATCCGGGCGTGTCGTCTTTTGGGTAGAAATACAACGCAACCCACTTGCCACGATAGTCTTCGATGGAATGCAATTGACCATCCTGGTCGATAAGTTCAAAGTCCGGCGCCGCGTCGCCGCTGCCAACCTGCTCGGCCAGCGATGCAGTACTGCCCAGCAGCAAAAGTGAAAATGCCGACAGAATTAATACCCAACGTTTCATGCTGATGAACCTCGATATCGGGCCATGTGCAAATAAAATACGTAATATGCTTTGCCGCGGTTGGCGTTGACCGCCAACTCACTATAATACGCCAAAGCTATGGAAATGCATCCAAAAGAGATCAAGACGGGACTGGTATTGCCGGGTGGTGGCGCGCGCGGCGCGTTCCAGGTCGGTGTTCTCAAGGCTATTTCCGAAATGCTGCCGCCAGGCAGCGTGAATCCCTTTCCGGTTATCAGTGGCACGTCCGCAGGCGCGATAAATTCTGTCGTGCTCGCCAGCAAGGCACGACGATTCAGAGTCGCTGTGGCGGAACTCGAGGGGGTCTGGGGGCACTTTCACAGTGGCCAGGTGTTTCGAACAGACAGTTTCACTATGTTAAAAAGCAGCTTGCACTGGCTTGCTTCTATCGTGCTCGGTGGATTCATTGTCGGCATGCCAAAGTCATTGCTCGATAATGCACCGCTGCGTTCACTGCTAAGTCGCAATGTCAGGTTTCCGCGAATCGAGGCATCGATCGACGCCGGTCATTTGCACGCGGTTGCCATTACTGCGGCAGGGTATGGCTCTGCCCGCTCGACGTCTTTTTTCCAGGCTGAGCGCGGCTGCCGATCCTGGTCACGTACCCGACGATTGGGCAAGCGCGAATCGCTCAACCTCGATCATTTGATGGCCAGTATCGCTGTGCCGATGATTTTCCCGCCGGTAAAAATCGGCGGGGAGTATTTCGGCGATGGCGCCATGCGCCAGGCGACGCCGCTTAGCCCGGCAATCCATCTTGGTGCTGACCGCATTCTCGTTATTGGTGTACGTGATGAGACAGCGCTGCCCGCCCCCGACCCGGACAAGCCGCAACCATTTCCCAGTTTTGCGCTGATCGCCGGTTATATGCTCGACACTCTTTTTATGGATGGTCTTTATTCCGATCTGGAGCGTATGACCAGCATCAATCAGCTGATCGACTCAGTCGCTCCCGAGCACCGCTCCGGCTCACTGACCCGGATGCGCGCTATTGACACTATGGTCGTGCTGCCGAGCAAGGATCTGCGAGAGATCGCGTATCGGCATCGCAAGGAAATGCCACTTGCCTTGCGCGCGTTGTTACGCGGCATACGCGGTCGCAGCACCAGCGAAAATCGCTTGTTGAGTTTCCTGCTATTCGAGCAAGGCTACACGCAGGAACTCATCGAGCTCGGCTATAACGACGCCATGCAGGTAAAAGATCACCTGATGGATTTTGTTACTGGCAAGGACGTGCCACGACTCTTCGCGCCAGGTTGGGTCAAGAAGGATTTGAGCGGCTTCGAGTGCTAGTACTCCGTGAATATCACATTGACGGAGTAGCAGGCGTTAGTGTCTAAAGAAGAAAGATCGCGCCGAGGCCGAGAAATGACATATAGCCGACGACGTCGGTGATGGTTGTCAGCACGACGCCGCCAGCAAGTGCGGGATCGATCTTCAGGCGTTTCAAAGTAAGGGGAATCGCGAATCCGGCGACCGCGGCGACCGCCATGTTTATCACCATTGCACCGGCGATTACGGCGCCGATGCGCCAATCGCCAAACCACAAATACGTAAACAGCGCCACGACGAGCGACCAGGTCAGTCCATTCAAAATGCCGACCAGCAATTCTTTGCGTAATATTCTATCGGCGTTGGTTTTGTCTATCTGCCCCAGCGCTATCGCGCGCGTAATGATAGTCAGTGATTGACTTCCCGCTACACCACCCATACTTGGCACTACCGGCATCAGTACCGCAAGCAGCACAATTTTGTCGATCGTTGTCTGGAATAAATCTACAACGGATGCCGCCAGAAATGCGGTCGCAAGATTGATGCCCAACCACAATGCGCGCCGCTGAGCACTCTTCACGACCGGTGCAAACATGTCATCTTCTTCATCAAGACCGGCGGCGCCCATAAGGGAGTGCTCAGCTTCGTCGCGAATCACATCGACAACGTCGTCGACCGTTATTCGTCCAACGACCCGGTTTTCGTCGTCTACCACCGGCGCCGACAGCAAGTCGCGATTTTCGAATTCCCAGACCACCTCTAGTGATGGCGTATTAGCTGGAATTGGTTGTACATCAGCAGACATGGATTCGGCGACGGACAGGTTGGGATCGAGAGTCAGTAAACGAGAAAGAAAAAGTGAGCCAAAGTATTCGTTATCGCGATTGACGACATAGATCGTATCCGTGCCGTCCGGTATTTCTCCCCGCGCCCGCAAGTAACGCAAGACTACGTCCAGCGTCACGTCAGGCCTGACGGTAACGATGTCGACATTCATCAGGCCGCCGGCGCTGTCCTCGTCATAGGACATCACCGCATCCAGACGTTCACGGTCCTGGTGATCCAGTGAGCGTAGTACTTCCTGCGTCAGCGCTTCGGGCAGATCGGCAATAAGGTCGGCGAGGTCATCAACCTCCATGCCCTCAATCGCAGCGACCAGCTGATCGGTCTGCATGTCCTCGATCAGGCCATCACGGACTTCCTCGGCGAGTTCGACCAGTACATCACCTTCATTGTCCGGGCCGACCATCTCCCAGATAACGGCCCGCTCGCGCAATGGCAATGATTCCAGCAGACGCGCGACTTCGGCCGGGTGCAGGCTGCCGACGAGCATTTGCGCAGACCGAACACGGCCGCTGCCGAGCCTTTCGCGCAGCAATGAGAGGTTTGCCTGACTGTGCTCTCTCGCTTCCATGTCCTTGACCCGACCCAGTGAACCAGACGACGATAGTGATCGTGCCGCAGTGTAGCTTTCTTACCGATTCAAGTCAGGGAGAATTTGTCTTGGGCGGACCTATCTCATTGTGCCTGGTATGCACCGGGTCGTGTATCTCCTTCAGTGCCTGCGCCAGTTTCTCTGTCATATAGACAGATCTGTGCTGGCCGCCGGTACAACCAAACGCGACGGTCAGGTAGCTGCGATTTACGCTGGCATACCTGGGAATCCAGCGCTTGAGAAAGTCCAGGATGTCGTCATACATCTGTGTGAATGTGGGTTGCGAATCAAGGAATTCGGCAACAGCGGGGTCCAGCCCATTCTGCCCACGCAGTTCGACATTCCAGTAGGGGTTCGGCAAGCAGCGAAGATCGAAAACGAAATCCGCATCGGCCGGGATGCCATGTTTGAAACCAAATGACTGGATCAGAATCGATAATGAATCGATGCTGCGCTCGTCGACGCGTTCCCGTATAGCATCGGCAAGCTCATAGACGCTTTTATGGGATGTATCAATAACCAGGTCAGCGGCATTGATAATCTGGCCGAGTAATTCACGTTCAGTGGATATCGCTGCACGTAACGCCATACCGCTATCAGCGAGTGGGTGCCGCCGACGTGTCTCACTGTAACGTTTCAGTAATGTGTCGTCATTCGCCTGCAAATACACGAGGTCCGTCTGGATGCCAGTGCTTTTCAACTCGGTGATCAGTGCGGGTAACGCCTCGAGATCCTGGCGGCGGTTCCTGGCGTCGACTCCAACCGCGATTCGGGTTGCAGAATTCTCACCCGGCTTGGTTACTTCATCGAGAAGATTTTTGAGCAACGCCGCCGGCATGTTGTCGATACAGTAGTAGCCGAGGTCTTCCAGTACGTGCAACGCGACACTTTTTCCGGACCCGGAAAGTCCGCTTACGATGATTAGCCTTTTTTCGTCCGGCATTGTATTGCCTCCGAATCGCTTATCCTGCCTATACTACTGTGCGCTCTGCAATTTGGACACAGGTTGGCCGGCAAACAGCGCATCGTAAAGATCGTTGCTGGTATTTGCGCTACGCAGGCGTGCGCGCATGGCGTCGTCACGGAGTAATTCGGTGATCAGGTTGATGTCGGCGTAGTCAGCGGCATCGAGCTCTTCGGGAACCATCAGGCCGAATACGAGGTCGACAGATTCGCCGTCGTTCGCATCAAAATCCACGGGTTCCAGTAGTTTCACCAGTGCCGCACAACTCTTTTTCAGGCCACTGATACGGCAATGCGGAAATGCAATGCCTTCATTCAGACCGGTACAGCCGAGCCGCTCGCGTTCGAACAGTTTTGCAAATACTTCCTCGCTTGCGATATCAGGGTTTGAGCGGGTCAATAATTCACTCAGAATTTCGAGGGAGTGTTTCTTGCTACGTACGGAAACGTTGCAAAGGACGCTGTCGGGTTTGACTAGGTTTTCAAGAATCATTGCGGTTACGATCAGCGCCACAGTTTCGGGACTGCCCAAAATTTCACCCGGCGTTACCGCTGATGGTCAGCGGCATACCGGATGTATAACTGTTTATTAGCTGTATTGTCTCTTGTCTGAATCCCGGGCGTGATGGTCGGCATTTTTTTCTTTGTATTTTCTGACCTGCCGATCCAGTTTGTCTACCAGGCCATCAATGGCCGCGTACATACTATCTTCCGTTGCATCGGCATAAATATTACCACCATTGACGCTCACCGTGGCTTCTGCCTTATGCCCCTGTTTCTCCACCGTTAAAATACAATGCACGTTCGTTACCAGGTCGAAGTGTCTTTCAATTTTTTCGATTTTATTGACGACATACTCTCTCAATGGCGCCGTAACCTCGACATGGTGGCCCGTTACATCTAATCGCATAATATTCTCCTGTGGTCGAACAATGTTGTTAAAAGCTTCCGTATGCTACCTCTCATCCGGCGTGCGGAATCTCTGCTGTCTCTCGTACCTGAGCTTAGGGTCCTCCTTGTATATTCCAATCAGTCGATATACCTATCCTGTCTTGTAATTTGCCTTAACTACCGCGGTTTTCTCACTTTTCGCTCACTTGACGATGCAATTTTCATTGCTTCCCGGTACTTGGCGACGGTGCGTCGCGCAACCGATATACCCTCATCAGCGAGAAGGTTGGCAATTTTGCTATCACTCAGCGGTTTTTTGGGATTCTCGGCGCCGATCAGCTTGCGAATTTTTGCGCGAACCGCGGTCGATGACTGTTCTTCCCCGCCTGTCGTGGACAGGTGACTGGAGAAGAAATATTTGAACTCAAATACGCCGCGAGGCGTATGCATGTACTTGTTAGTTGTTACTCTGGATATCGTGGATTCGTGCATTCCGATCTCTTCTGCAACGTCTCTTAATACTAGCGGCTTCATGGCCTCGTCGCCATGCTCGAGAAATTCTTTTTGCCGCGAGACGATACTGGTCGCCACTTTGAGCAGTGTTTCGTTACGAATTTCGAGACTCCGTACCAGCCAGCGAGCTTCCTGAAGCTGCGTTCGCAATGCTGCATGGCCACCATTGCCGCGCAGCAATTTGGCGTATTGCTGGTTGACCGAGAGCTTGGGGATGCCGGAGGCGCTAATCTCAATTTGCCAGCGACCGTCCACTTTGCGAACAAATACGTCCGGAATGACGTATTGAGCGGAGACCGGACTGACAGCCAGTCCCGGCTTGGGGTTACAGCTGCGCACCAGCGCCAGTGCGCCATCAAGATCAGCTTCCGAGGTTCTGAGGGTGCGACGGATCTCTCCGTATTCCTGGCTGGCGATAAGGTCCAGATGATCCGTTGCCAGTCGCGTTGCTATGTCGAGATGGGGGGTGGTCGGCTCCAACTGTCGCAGCTGCAGCACGATGCACTCTGAAAGCGTTCTTGCGCCAATGCCTATAGGGTCGAGGCGCTGTACTTTCGTCAGCGCATGTTCGATCTCCTCCAGCGTTACTGCCGCTTCCGCGTCGAGGTAATCACTCATTCCATCCAGTTCGGCGGTCAGGTAACCATCGTCATTGATGGCATCGATAAGCGCCTCACCGATCAGCGCTTCACGCGGCGTGAAATTCTCGAGTTCGAGTTGCCAGAGGAGATGTTCACGCAGGGATTGGCCGCTTTGATCGGCAAATTCCTGTATCGGCCGGCCCTCGCCATTCCAGCCGCCATCCTGGATGTTGCCAATAGAGCTCGACTGCCAGCTGTCCTCGGCCTTGATTGTTTCGATTTCAGCCGTGGTTTCGGCGCTGGTTTTAGGAGCGTCCGGCAGGTCCTCCATTTCCAGCATGATGTTTTCTTCGAGCGCTTCCTGAATCTGCGCGCTGAGATCAAGGATCGGCAATTGCAACAGGCGTATCGCCTGTTGCAATTGCGGTGTCATGGTCAGTGACTGGCCGAGTTTCAGTTGCAGAGTTGGTTTCAGCATGGACTAGTGACCGTCAGGCAATTGCGTTGGAGTTTCGCCGGCACTTTCGGGTGCTGGTCTCCTGACTGATATCGAAGCTCCGTCGAATTTAACAAGTGTTTTGCAATTGTGACTCAGAGTTTGAACTCCTGTCCGAGATACACTTCCCGGACATGCTGATTCTCCAGAATTTCATCGGGAGAGCCTGAGGCGATAAGGGTTCCGTCATTCAGTATATAGGCTCTCGAACAAATTCCGAGCGTTTCTCGCACATTATGGTCAGTAATCAGGACACCAATTTCACGGTCGCTCAAATGCCTGATAATTCTCTGGATATCGAGCACCGAGATTGGATCGACGCCGGCAAAGGGTTCATCGAGAAGAACAAAGCGCGGATTGGCGGCCAGGGCGCGGGCGATTTCGACGCGGCGCCGCTCACCACCGGAGAGACTGATTCCCAAGCCCGTTCGGACGTGGCCTATGTGCAATTCATCCAGTAATTGATCGAGTTCCTGTTCGCGACCGGCCCGGTCCAGTTCGCTGCGGTTTTCCAGGATTGCCAGGATATTTTGCTCGACTGTCAGCTTGCGAAAGATCGACGCTTCCTGCGGCAGGTAACCCAGCCCCAACGCTGCGCGTTTGTGCATCGGTAACGCTGTCAGGTCCTTGCCGTCGAGGAGTATTTTCCCCCGATCCGAGGCAATGAGCCCGACGATCATATAGAACGCTGTGGTTTTTCCCGCGCCGTTCGGCCCGAGCAGGCCGACGACTTCACCGCTCGCAATCTCCAGGGATATGCCTTTGACAACTTCGCGGAATTTGTAGCGTTTTGAAATATCCTGAACACTCAGAATACTCATGTTTCATCCACTCCGGGATCGTCCGGAATGTCGCGATCGCCATCGATTGCCTTTGCAGCACCACTTTCCAAATCTTCCGCTTCCTTTGCATCTTGCGGATCGACATCGGGTGTGGCTGCCTCTGCCGGATCAGGCGTGTCGTCCGTAGTCCCGTTTTCGTTCGGTATCAGGCTGCTTGATTCAGCAGGCGTATAAGTAATTCTTACTTTCGGGTTACCGTCGCCACCCGACTGCGCATTGATGCGCTGTTCTTTGATGTTGTAGACCAGGTAGTTGCTGGAAATTTGGTTGCCACCCTCTGTAATTGTTGCTTGCTCCGAAAAAGCTACCACGCTGGTCACTAAATCATATTCGAGGCGCCCCGCTTCCGCGTAGGTGATCTCATCAGTATCGGGTCGCTGCATTTCAAAAGTTGCAGGGCTACCGGTAATTGTTGCCAGTTTAAGCTGGTTGCCGGAAAATGTGAGGTCAGCCACATCGCTTTCGATATGACCATTTTCGACGTCAATAATGACGTTGCCGGCAAAATGCCAGACGCTGTCGTTGAAGTCGAGTTTGCTGGCCCGGCCCTCATCAGCCTGAATGCCGAGGCTGCCCTGGGACAGGCGCAGGCCGCGAAACATGAGCATTGAGCTTTTGCCGTCGTAGTCCGTTGAATCTGCATCCAGCAAAATTGGCAGCACCATTTCTGCATCCTGCGCATTTACAACCGGCGCGTTCAGCAAACACATGGCGGTGATTGCGAACGGCAGCAATAGTTCTTGAATTCGGTTGTTCAACATGACGGCGATCTACGACATAACTTGCTAAAAGACTACGGCACAAACTTGCCGCTGACATTGGACTTAAGTTGCAGCCGGTTGTCCTGCAGCAATGCTAGCATGCCGGTAGCGGTCAGGCTGCGTGAGCCAATACGAATTTGCACGCGGGTATCGGTTTCCGCCATGTATTTATTGGGGTCGATTTCGAGTTCTGGCGCGCGTAGTTCAGTGGCTTGTCCCGAGAATCCCTCATGACTGACAGCAACAACATGACCGCTAAGATGTAACAGCGTCTTGTCCGGGTCGGTATTGCTAATGGTCGCAAGGTCTGCGGTAATCGTCCACGGAACTTCGGCGCTGGGCGAGTAGCTGATCCTGACGTCGTGCAATTCCACTTCTCCACTGGGTTGTTGCTCGGCGAACTCGGCTTCTATTTCATACAGGAGCTGACCCTGATCATCGGTGCCCAGGATGCGGGCGGAGCGAATGTAAAAGCCGTCGTTAGCAGAAGTCGCTATGCTTTGCGTAATTTCTGTGGTCTGCAGTGTGCTCGCCACGTACCAGCTACCAATAGCAGCAAGCAACAACACGATTAAAGCGACTACGTTACGTACGCTCATTAGTCAGCATTGTCGCCATTGTTGCCATTATGGCGATCCGCAAGCAGTGTCTCGCATACTTCCCGCACAGCGCCGAAACCGCCAGCTGCCTTCGTGGTCATGTCGGATTGCGCCTGCACACTGGCAACGGCGTTCGCCACGGCAATAGCAAAACCTGCATGTCGCAGTAATGGCAAATCGGGTACGTCGTCCCCGACATAGACGGTTTGTTCGATGGCTACGTCCAGCTTACCGATCAGCTCGTCAAACGCCGCGACTTTATCCTTGCAGCCTTGTATGACATGCGTCACTCCGAGTTCAGCCATACGTAATTCGACGGCCTTCGAGTTGCGACCACTGATTACGGCGACCTCGACTCCCGCAAGCAGCAGCGCCCGGATGCCGAAGCCATCCTGTGTGTTGAATGCTTTCGACTCACAGCCATCATCTGATAAATAAAAGCGACCGTCCGTGAACACACCATCGACGTCAAAGGCGACCAGGCCTATGTCAGATGGCGCATTCCGCTTACCCGGCATGCTCACATTGCCCTCCGATTTGGACGGGCCATGATCGTTTTGCTTGCCTCACTCACATTGCCTTCCGATTTGGACAGGCCAGAGTCGTTTTGCTTGCCTCACTCACATTACCCCGGCACGAAAAAGATCATGAACATTCAACGCGCCGACGAGGCGTTCATCGCCATCGACAACCAGCAAGGCAGTGATTTTTTTTTCGTCCATAACGTGTACCGCTTCAGCCGCCAATAGTTTCGGGCTTGTGACGATGCAGTCGCGATGCATTACCGATTGCATCGTCGTTTTGTGAACGTCGATACCCTGGTCCAGTGCGCGCCGCAGATCGCCATCTGTAAAGACGCCAAGCACATGTTGGTCACTGTCTACAATTGCTGTCATGCCGAGACCTTTTTCCGTCATCTCGAGCAGTCCATCACTCAAACTGACGTCTTGGGTGACGGCTGGAATTTTCCCGCCGGTATGCATCACATCGCATACACGCAGCAACAGCCGCTTACCGAGGCTGCCACTCGGATGTGACAGGGCGAAGTCCTCCGCAGTGAAACCGCGACTCTCGAGCAACGCGACGGCCAGCGCATCACCCATCGCCAGCGTAGCGGTCGTGCTTGCAGTGGGAGCAAGATTGAGCGGGCAGGCCTCTTCGCTGACGCTGACATCCAGATGTGCATCGGCTGCCATTGCCAGAGTCGATTTCGCGTTGCCGGTTAATGAAATAAGTTTCGCGCCCATTCGTTTGATTAACGGCAGAATGGTTACAACTTCGTCCGTTTCTCCGGAATATGACACTGCCAGCAGCAAATCGTGCGGCGTAATCATGCCGAGGTCGCCGTGACTGGCTTCAGCCGGATGCATGAAAAAAGAGGGTGTACCGGTGCTGGCAAACGTGGCGGCAATCTTGCCGCCAATATGACCGGACTTGCCCATGCCCGTTACGACTACGCGTCCGTCTGTCTCCAGGCACAGGCGGCAGGCAGTCGCGAACGACGCGTCAAGCCTGGACTTGAGTTGCAGGACGGCACGTGACTCGATTTCGAGTACGCGTCCCGCGAGTGCAATAAGATCTTTGGATGTGGGCTCCGTCAACGACGGTCTCCGGCAATGATTTCGGTTCATGTAGACAGGGATTCTAGCCCGAATATTGCATGAGTGGGCGGGACTGTCGGTTTCTGTGCCGCGTGCAGCGCGTTCGATCGTGTGAGAGACGTAGCAGGGACTACGTATTGAGCAGGATCGGGCGCGATGTGCCGGCACAGGGAGCGACAGCCCGGCAGGCGCAAACTGTAACCCTTCCACCTTCGTCGAAAATACCGCAACCATTCAAATCATTGCCCATTTCTGTTTATGAGCGCCGGCACTCGTGCAATGCTCGGGCCAACCCGAATATTGCATGAGTGGGTGGGGGCAGCACTTTCTTTACGGCCATTCGCGACTGCTGCGCGTTATACGCTTTGTATGATGACGTAGGCCTGGTAGGCACAATAGGCAGCAACCAGCGAGAATCCTTCAAAACGCGTAATTTTTCCTTTGCCGTCATATTCGTAGGTGAGGGCAAACAGGACCAGGGTGAATGCGACCATCACAAAGATGTGCAACGACAAAACCGACGGCGGCAAGGCTGCCGGTTGAATGGCTCCGGCAACCCCGATGACGGCGAGCAGATTAAAGGTGTTTGAGCCAACAATATTGCCAATCGCCAGACCGTATTCGCCTTTGAGCGCGCTGACAAGCGATACAGCCAGCTCCGGCAGGCTGGTAGCAAGCGCCACCAGCGTTACACCAATGACGACCTCGGAAACCCCAAGTGTCTTGGCGATGTCGACAGCGCCGTCAACCATCAGTTGTGCGCCGCCCAGCAGAGTGCCGATACCGACGAACAGCCAGAATACAGCCGACTTCATTTTGACGTGTCGCGGAATTTCCGCCTCGTAGTCCGCCTGCATTGGGTCGCTCGCCGAGGAGCGAAAGCCGAGGCGAGCAAGCCATATCAGTACAATAATGAGCCCTGTTAACAATACGAAGCCGTCGACCCGGCTGAGATAGGAATCCAGGAAAAGAGCGATCGTCAGGAGCGACACGGCCAGTAAGGCCGGCATTTCACGACGCAGGGTGGCTGATTTCAATTCAATTGGCCGGACCAAGGCGACAATACCGAGAACCAGGCCGACATTTGCAATATTTGAACCAATGGCATTACCAATGGCGAGATCGGGCTCGCCGCGCATGGCGGCAACGATAGAAACCAGGATCTCTGGCGCCGATGTCGCAAACGCAACGATCGTAAGGCCGATCATCAGTGGCGCAACGCCCAGGTTGCGCGCGGCTGCAGCCGCGCCGTGGACGAATCGGTCCGCACCCCAGACCAGGAGGATCAGACCGACAATTACTTCAGCAATATTAACAGGCATTTGGGAAAGTGAATTTTCCGTTACTCTGGACTGTGGACGTTTAATCGCCGTTTTCGATACTGACGGCGTTCTACCCGGATATTAGAATCGGGATGGCAATAATACACAATGGATGATCCTTGTGTTTTGTTACACTGCGCGCCGTTTCAACATATTAAAGGCAGAGCAAATAGTTATGGATCCGGCAGAGATCAAGGCACTTATCGAAAACGGGCTCGAGAATGCGGATGTCAAGGTGTTCAGCGACGACAACACGCACTATGCAGCTGTTGTCATAGCCGCAGTATTCGAGGGGCAAAGGCGCATCCAAAGGCATCAACTTGTCTACCGCTGTCTCGGTAGCCTGATGGGCAACGAGATTCATGCCATGTCAATTCGTGCGCACACGCCGGAGGAATGGCGCGATCTGGAGCAGACAGGCTAGGCGTGGACAAGCTGTTAATTACAGGCGGCACTGCGCTCGAGGGTACGATCGATGTGTCCGGCGCCAAGAATGCTGCGCTACCGATTCTGGCCGCGACTTTACTGACTTCGGAACCGGTGACAGTCAGTAATGTTCCGCAGCTAAAAGATGTCGCGACAACCATCACGCTGTTACAGAGCATGGGCGTCCAGGTAACGTTTGATGAAAAGCTCAACGTTGAAGTCGATAGTTCGGCAGTCACGAACAGATGCGCACCGTACGAACTGGTCAAGACGATGCGCGCATCGATACTCGTTCTTGGACCGCTGGTGGCTCGTTTTGGCGAAGCCGATGTCTCGTTGCCAGGCGGTTGCGCAATTGGCGCGCGGCCAGTCAACCTGCATGTTCAGGGATTGCAGGCGATGGGAGCGCATATCGTCGTCGAAAACGGATTTATCAGAGCGCGGGCGGACCGTCTGCAGGGTGCACATATTGTCTTCGACACGGTTACAGTGACTGGCACCGAAAATCTCATGATGGCCGCCGTGCTGGCAGATGGTGAGACCGTGCTGGAAAATGCGGCACGCGAGCCCGAAATCACAGACCTTGCAAATTTCCTGCAGCAGATGGGTGCCAGGATTACTGGCGCCGGTACCAGCACCATTAGAATTGAAGGCGTTAAATCTCTGGCAGGTACGCAATATAAAGTGCTTCCGGACCGCATCGAATGCGGTACCTACCTGGTTGCGGCGGCGATGACCGGCGGCAGGATTCGCCTGAATCATGCGGCGCCGGAAAACCTCGAAGCCGTCATCGTTAAACTGCAGGAGGCTGGCGCGCTAGTTGAGCATGGCGATGACTGGATCGCGCTCGACATGCAGGGGAAACGGCCACAGGCTGTCGATATCAGGACCTCGCCATACCCCGGTTTTCCTACTGACATGCAGGCGCAGTTTTGCGCCATGAACGCAATGTCCTCAGGCGTAGGGACAGTCACCGAGACCATTTTCGAAAACCGCTTTCAGCACGTGCTTGAACTGCAACGGATGGGTGCCGACATTCAGATCGAAGGCAACATGGCCGTGTGCCGCGGTGTAGAAAAGCTGACAGCAGCACCGGTTATGGCAACTGACCTGCGTGCATCAGCAGGACTAATCCTTGCGGGGCTGGCGGCGGAAGGCGAGACCCTGGTCGATCGTATCTATCATGTCGATCGGGGCTACGAAAGAATTGAGGAAAAATTGCACCGGCTTGGTGCGCGGATAAAACGAGTGCCAGGCTGAGCCGCAATCCACCTACTGAACTTGTTCGCGTCGTTCCGTAACAGTTAACGTTGCCCTGAATCGCTGCCCATCTCGCCAACCTTCAATCTCAACCTGTTCCCCGGGGTTCAGACGCGCAGCGATCAACAACGCGTGTTGCCGGGAAAGAATCGGCTCATTATCAATGGCCAGAATAACGTCGCCGCCGCGGAGCCCGGCGAGTGCGGCAGGCCCGTTTTCAAATACGCTGCTAAGGACAATGCCAATATTCGGATCGAGTCCGAGTTCGGTTAATTCGGCCCGGCTCGGTTCCTCCGTTTGCATGCCAAGCCAGCCGCGGATAACTCTGCCGTCTTTCTTGATCGCATCGACAACTCCGCGTACCAGGTCTACCGGAATGGCGAAGCCAATGCCTTCGGTGCCTACATCCTGCGCGAGGACCATGGTATTTATGCCCACCAGTTGGCCGTTGGCGTTGACCAGGGCGCCGCCCGAATTACCTGCATTGATCGCGGCATCTGTCTGGATGAAATTCTCGAAAGTAAGAAGTCCCAGCGCTCCTCGGCCCGGCCGCACTGACTATTCCCCTGTGTGACCGTTTTGGTCAGTCCGTACGGATTGCCAATGGCGAGCACGATGTCGCCTATGCGTAACTGGTCCGAGCGACCCAGCGGGATCGGCTGCAAGGTGCCCAGATCGACCTTTAGCAACGCCAGGTCGGTCTCCGGGTCTACGCCGACCAGGACCGGATTGGTGAATCGACCGTCGCTGAGCTGCAGGCGGATCTCGGTTGCATCGCCGACTACGTGATAGTTGGTGACCAGGTAACCATCAGCGTCAACAACCACGGCTGAACCAACGCCTGTATTCACGCGAAACCTGCCGTTCCCGTCAGCGGCATCGCTATCGGCGACCACGCGCCTGGTGTAGACGCTGGCGACTGCCGGGGCGCTTATATCGACTGCGTCGGCATAGCTGGCCGGCGGCCCGGTATTGGCTCTACGACTGCCATCGATAGCTGGCAGGAGCTGCGGCTGCACCAGCACGACTACAAAGGCTGCCGCCAGCCCCACGACAACAGACTGCAGCAGAAATATCAGGACAGGTTTAAGTCGTGCCAATTCTTTTTCCAGTCATGCATTGATTAGGTATTTGTACGGACCCACATGGTGGCACTTTGCTGCCCCAGAGCCTAGCCAATTCTGAATAGCCACGTGTATAATGCGCCACGGGTTCCGCACCCAGACTCGAGGCAACCGTCATCCTGACGGCGAATCGGGTCTGCTGCAAATCTACCAGTTTTCGAATAATGCAATAAACCGTACAGGTGAGGGGTTGGTTCAAATCATTGCTACCAACCTGATCCAAGCGGTGTATGGGAGTTCTAAATGACTGATGACGTGGACCGCAACAGGCGTCATTTCCTGACTGTTGCCACCCTTGTTACCGGAGGCGTCGGCATTGGGCTGGCCGCCATTCCGTTTCTGGCCTCGCTAAAGCCCAGTGCACGTGCGCAGGCACTCGGTGCTCCGATAGAGGTGCCGCTGGGCTCGCTGGAGCTTGGTGAGATGATCCGTGTCATGTGGCGTGGCAGACTCGTTTTCGTAGTGCGCCGTGACAAGGAAATGCTGTCCCGTTTGCCGAAGGCTGTCGATTTTCTCAAAGATCCGGACTCGGAGGTGGTTGAACAGCAACCCGAATTTGCGGTCAATGAACACCGCTCGATCAAACCGGAATACCTGGTGGTCGAGGGTTCCTGCACGCATCTTGGCTGTGCGCCGCTGGCAGAATTTGACGTTGGTCCGGCAGACGACTGGTTTGGTGGATTCTTTTGCCCGTGCCACGGCTCGCGCTTTGATCTCGCCGGCCGCGTTTACACGGGTGTGCCGGCGCCGACCAATCTGCGCGTACCGCCATACCGCTTCATTCGCGAAGACATCATCATTATCGGCCAAGAATCGGGAGCAGCGTAATGGCACGTATTGAATCCGAAATTGGCACGCCGAAAGGTGGCTTCATGAAGTGGATCGACGATCGTTTCCCGTTCACGGAAACGATGAAATACCACATCACTGAGTATTACGCTGCCAAAAGTTTCAACTGGTGGTACATCTTTGGTGTACTGGCGTTTGTTGTGCTCGTCATCCAGATCGCGAGCGGAATTTTCCTGACAATGAATTACAAACCGTCGGCGGAGGAAGCGTTTGCATCCGTCGAGTACATCATGCGCGATGTCGAGTGGGGCTGGTTGATTCGTTATATGCATTCGACCGGCGCATCGTTCTTTTTCATCGTTGTCTATCTGCATATGTACCGGGCGATGATGTACGGTTCCTACCAGAAACCGCGCGAACTGATCTGGATAATCGGCATGCTGATTTTCTTCATTCTGTTTGCCGAAGCTTTCTCCGGCTACTTGCTGCCATGGGGCCAGATGTCCTACTGGGGTGCCCAGGTCATCATTTCGCTGTTTGGGGCCATCCCGTTTGTCGGGGAGGCATTGGTCGAAATAATCCGCGGCGATTATTCAATAACAGACATAACCCTGAATCGCTTTTTTGCGCTGCACGTTATCGTGCTGCCGCTGGCGCTGATCGCCATGGTATTCGTGCATATCGTCGCCCTTCATCACGTGGGCTCGAATAACCCAGACGGCATTGAAATCAAGGATCACAAAGGGCCGGATGGCGTGCCACTTGATGGCATCGCGTTTCATCCTTATCACACGACCAAGGACCTGGTTGGCATCATCGTGTTTCTGATGATTTTCTCGGCGGTGATGTTCTTCGCGCCGGACATGGGTGGTTATTTCCTCGAGCATGCTAATTTTGAGCCAGCCAATGTAATGGTAACTCCTGAGCACATCGCACCGGTGTGGTACTTCACGCCGTTCTACGCAATATTGCGTGCCGTGCCGAACAAGCTCTGGGGCGCGATTCTCATGGCCGGGTCTGTATTGATACCGGTGTTCCTGCCGTGGCTGGATCGCTCAAGGGTCAAGTCCATTCGCTATCGCGGCTGGATTTACAAAATGGCCCTGGGATTATTTGTCATCAGCTTCGTAGTGCTGGGTTGGTTGGGCATGCAACCCGCGGAAGGAATTTACGTGATGTGGGCGCGAATATTTTCGGTGATCTATTTCGGGTTTTTCCTCTTGATGCCGTATTACACAACGATTGACAAGACGAAGCCGGTTCCGGACAGGGTGGTCTATCATGGTTAAAACCATCAGGTTCAGCGTAGTGCTGGCAGCACTACTCACAACAGCAGGCGCATTGGCTGCATCAAGCATTGAACTTGAGCCAGCTCACAATGATCCGGGCAACATTAATTCGTTGCAGCGTGGCGCAAGAAACTTTATGAATTATTGTGCCGGCTGTCATTCGGCCAAGTATGTTCGCTTCAATACGCTCGGTCGTGATCTCAACCTAAGCGAAGATCAGCTCATAGAAAACCTCATGTTCAATGCTGAACAGGTGTTCGACACTATCCAGGCGACGATGCCGCTTGATGATGCGGCCCGGTGGTTCGGTTCGGCGCCACCGGACATGTCGTTGATGGCGCGCGCTCGTGGCACAGACTACGTCTATAATTACCTGCGTGGTTTTTATCTTGATTCGGACAGTCCGACCGGCGTGGACAATCGTGTGCTGGAGGGTACCAGCATGCCGAATGTCCTGTGGGAACTGCAGGGCTATCAAAAGGCCATATTTAGTGAAGACGACCACGGCATTGAGGCATTCGATCGATTCGAGCAGGTAACGCCGGGCACGATGTCGGCTGAGGAGTTCGACGAGTTTGTCCGCGACACAGTAAACTTTCTTGAATATATTGGCGAGCCGGTCCGATCAACCAGACGCGTCCTGGGTGTCTGGGTATTAATGTTCCTGATCGTGTTCCTGATCATTGCGTCAATGCTCAAAAAACAAGTCTGGAAAGATGTCACCTGATAGTTGCATCTCTCCAACTTAACTTTCTAATAACAAAGCAGCACTAACTTACTTTATTAAGGGGACCGCATTATGGCAGTCATTGCCAACCGACGATCCGTTATGACTTTATTTTCGAAGCCGACGTGTATTCATAGTCACCGCACGCGCCTGGTACTTGCCGAAAAAAGTGTCAACATTGAAATTTCCAGTATAGATGGCCCGGATTTGCCTGAAGATCTGATGGACCTGAATCCATATCACACCGTACCGACACTCGTCGATCGCGATCTTGTTCTGTACGACTCGCGCGTAATCATCGAGTATCTTGACGAGAGATTTCCGCATCCGCCACTGATGCCTGTTGATCCCGTGACACGGGCGCAGTTTCGCCTGGCGTTGTTTCGCATAGAAACCGACTGGTACCAGTTTGCGGAGCAATTCGACAAAGACGGTGACCGCAAGCTTGCGTCTAAATCCAGAAAAATGCTGCGCGAAAGTATCCTCGCAAGTGTCGATTTGTTTGCTGCCAAGCAATATTTCCTGAGCGATGAGTTTTCGCTTGTGGATTGCAGCATTGCGCCGATTCTCTGGCGTATGCCGGTATATGGAATTGAACTCGGCAATCAGGCGGAACCGATCGAGATGTATATGAAGAGAGTCTTCGAACGGCGCTCTTTTCAGGAGAGTCTGACCGAGTTGGAGCAGGAGATGCGCCTTTAGCCCGAATAATTCACAAGTGCCGGCTGCCAAGAACGAAAATGGACTATGCATCCAGTAGTCATGCAACTATCAGCGTATGTTGAAGAGTTACAGGTTACGCCTGCCGGACTGTCGCTTTCTGTGCCGGCACATCGCGCCCGATCCTGCTCGACACGTAGTCCCTGCAACGCACCTCGCACGATCGAATGCGCTGCACGCGGCACAAAAACCGACAGCCCCGCCCACTTATGAAATATTCGGGCTAGGCTGCTCTAAGAGGCAATTATGACGTCCTCGAGCAAATCGAAACGGCCTTACCTGATTCGTGCCATGCATGAATGGATGGGCGATAACGGGCACACACCGCATATAGTGATCGACACAACGCTGGATGGGGTTACAGTGCCAACCGAGCACATTAAGGATGAAAAAATTATTCTTAATGTCAGTCACTCGGCTGCTCACAACCTCAAGCTGACGAATAGCGGTGTAAGTTTCCGCGCGCGATTCAGCGGGGTCCCGTTTGACGTCTGGGTGCCGATTTCATCCGTGATGGGAATCTATGCAAAAGAGACCGGCCAGGGAATGATTTTCTCGCATGGCGGCGACCAGCCTGAGGGCCCGGACGACCCGGAAGAACTCGAGAAACCCCGCAGCAGCGACCGCTCCCACCTCAAGGTAGTAAAATAACCACCCACCAAACCCAAACATTGGTACCGCCGAAAATTCCGCTTATCTCAGCCATCTGCGACAACGAAAATCGTAGAAAAGGCACGTAGGAGCCCGCCGTACGATAGATGTATTGCCCCAAATTCCGAGAATATCGGTCTATCGGCACGGGCGATTAAACCATGCCTTACGCATCAACTTTCAATCGCCAAACCCAATCCTGTGCACCAACCATCACCCCCCAAGCAATATCGTATCAATCAAATCACAAAGGCAATGCAGAACAACCAGGTGCACTTCCTGAATGCGTGCCGTACGCGTAGCAGGCACCCTGATCTCTATATCGCCATCCTCCAGTAAATCTGCCATACGTCCGCCATCGCGGCCGCTCAAAGCAACAACCTGCATTTCACGCTCATGCGCTGCGACAATGGCACGACTGACATTTTCAGAATTTCCAGAGGTTGATATCGCAAGAAGGACGTCATTTTTTCGGCCCAGCGCACGAACCTGCTTGGCGAAAATTTCTTCATATGAATAATCGTTGGCGATCGCAGTAATCGTCGATGAATCGGTAGTCAGTGCCATACCAGGCAAACCGGGTCGTTCCATCTCGAATCGATTCAGGAGTTCCGCAGAAAAATGCTGCGCGTCTCCAGCGGACCCACCATTGCCACAACTCAGGATTTTGCCGTCATCGAGCAACGACTGACTCATCAGCTGCCCGGCTTTGGCGATGCTCTGGACGATCTGCTCAGCAGAAGCCTGCTTGACTGCAATACTCTCAGCGAAATGTTCCTGAATTCTTTTTTCAGCGTCCATCTGGCATCCCACGGTTATGGCCTGAAGGCATCCTTAATCCATTGTAGCTCGCATTGCCGGTCTGGTGCCTTATCAAAAGCCAGAACGTCGAAACGAACATTATGATTACGATACTCGGCATGCTGGCTGAGGAATGACGCTGCAGTCTGCACAAGTTTTCTTTGTTTGTGGCGATCGACGGAACCAGCGGCGGAAACGAAGCGACTGCTGGCGCGGTAGCGGACTTCAACAAAAACCAGGCAATTGCCATCGCACATGATGTGGTCGACTTCGCCAAAGCGACAGCGAAAGTTTTTTGCCACTGGCGCCAGCCCGTTGGCCTTCAGGTATTTGAGTGCTTCAAGCTCAGCTTTGTGGCCGCGACTCTTGGCTAGTCTTCGAGTGGCATTTCCTGCCATTCTCTTTGCCCATCGCGCCCCGAATCGGAGTCAAAATCCTCGAACATGAACTGGAATTCATCAATTTCCGGTAACGCCACCGGCACGCCGCGCTCAAATTGTGCCCAGGCTAACTTCCGATGAACGCGCCCGTCTGCTTCAAGATAAAGGCGACCAGTTGCACCGATGATTTCATCCATCGGTCCATCCTGGGCACTAAACAACGCACCAACCAGGTGGTACGCGTCGTAACCCATGGCATGCAGGCGCGCGAGGCGCTTCTCTGCCGGCCAGTATTCGTTGTAAATCTGCGGGTAGTCCGCGATCCAGGCCGGCGGCGCAATTACCCACGGCGCATCAGCAAACATCACTCCGTTAAGATCGGAGTTCGAGCGGCCATCCAGCGAGTAGATAAACGAGGTGGAGTACACCGGCAATTCGCCGGCATAATGAAATTTCAACTGCGATTTAATCAGGCGGCCGGCCTTGGCGTCGGTTGCGAGAAATACGAAATCCACATCCTGTCTGCGGCGCGGATCAAACTGCAGGGGGCCGCCGATATTGGCTCTCATTCGATCATAACGCTGCTTGCTGCCTGAGAGCCCCATCAAACCCTGAATTTCGAACGAGAAATCCTGGTCCGCTGGCTGGTAGCTGCGATAGTCGAGCATGGTGCCGCCCAAAGACTCAAACGTGTTGCTGAAACTAGTGAGTACGCGGCGGCCCCAGTCATTCGCCGGCACCAGTGCAACTGCAGTCCGTCGGCCTTCATCGAATGCCCGCGATGCGGCGGAGCTTGCCTCATCTTCAGGCGCCAGTGCGAACTGGTAAAACCCCGGCGGTGGCGGCACATTGCCCGAGAGGTAGTTAAGCGTCAGGACCGGCACCGGCAACAACACTTCTGCTGCCAGTTCGCTCACGTTCCTGCGCAGCAATGGGCCGACTACGAATTCTGCGCCCTCGGCAACCGCATCTGCATACGTAGCTTTAGCGCCGCCACTTGTATTGACGTCATAGACACGAATCTGTTGCTGGCTGTCGAGACCGGAGACAGCGGCAAAGTACGCGCCGAAAAATCCGTTCTTGATGGCGTTGCCAGCAGACGAATTATTCCCCGATAACGGCAACAACAATGCGATCTGCCGTGGATGATTCAACAAGGCGCTGTCCGGCAGGGACAGGTCGGAAACAATTTCAATTGCCGGATGATTAACGTACAAATCCTGCCAGCGAACGACCCCGTTCCCCCAGCCTATTCCCTGTTGTCCGGTCGTGTTGGCCAGAACACCAAGCGACAACCAGCCAAGCGTTACTGAGTCGTACGTACCTTCTTCCGCCGCGCGTAAATCCTGTACATCGCTGACCAACAGCCCGGCCCACAATCTGCGTCGATTACGTTCGATTGATGCGTCGTCATCGAGCCAGTTTTCACGCTGTGTATAGAGGCCGATTGCTTTCACAGGATCGCGTTTCTGGAACCACGCGTCGGCGCGTAACGCCTCTACACGAATGCGATGTTGCGTAGGCAGCGGTTGCCGGCTAAGAGGTTCCAGCAGACCCAGTGCCTGGTCCGGTCTTCCTTCCCACAATGCAAGTGCGGCAGTATCCGCGCTCCATAACCACAGCAGTTCACCACTGTCCGGTTTGGCGACTGCCTGCAATGCATTGCGTGCTCTTATGCCATCGCCGGCATGCAGCCATTGTTCAACTGCCAGCAGCGTTAACCGGTCTCGTTCCGCTCCGCCGGCATCTGCGGCCAGGCCGATGTACAGGCCTGCGGCATCCGCGTAACGGCCATCCTGTGCAAGCGTTTCGGCGCGACGTTCGGTTTGCCCGCCGCCATAGCCGCCAAAATCGCTCGTCGCACATGCGCTGAGTAACAAGGTCAGTGACAAGACAATGCTGTAGCGTTGCAAAACTGATGCGACCCTTGTCATGTAACTTGCCTATGCAGTGCCGGAGCGGGCAGGATGTGTAGCAGATTGATCATAAATGCAGAATCACCTGAATGCGGACTATAAGAGAGTGAACCAGGGCACGTTATTTGTCGTTGCGACTCCAATCGGGAATCTTGACGATCTGTCGCCGCGTGCCCGGCAGGTGCTGAGTGATGCAGACCTTATCGCCGCCGAGGATACCCGGCACACGGGTCGATTGCTATCGCATTTCGGCATCAAAAGCCGACAAATAGCGCTGCACGACCACAATGAAGAAACAGCGCTCGCAGGCATCATAGCGGGCCTCGAAGACGGCAAGTCCGTGGCGCTGGTTAGTGACGCCGGTACGCCGTTGATCAGTGACCCCGGATTCAGGTTGTTGCGGGCGGCACACGATGCGGGCATTCGCGTCTCCCCGATACCGGGCCCGTCGGCCGTGGTTGCCGCTTTGTCGGTTTGTGGGCTGCCTGTTGATGAGTTTTGTTTCACAGGTTTTTTGCCGGGAAAAAAGGCGGCACGGCAGAAAAAGCTGCAGGCGTTGGCGGGTGAAAGTCGCACGATGATTTTTTATGAATCGGTGCATCGAATCGTGGAAACGACCGCAGACCTGAATGAGGTTTTTGGTGACGAACGACCGGTATTTATCGGTCGGGAGTTAACCAAGCTGCATGAGCAATGTGTCAGGACGGACCTGCGCTCGGCAGCAGCAATGCTGGCCGACGGTCGAATTGCTGTCCGTGGGGAGTTTGTGCTGGTTGTCGCGGGATGCGCCGCTCTCGCCGGTCCGCTTGTGGAGATCAGCACAGAGCATCTGCTGCGGATGCTGACTGAGGCGTTGCCCGGCAAACAGGCAGTTGCCATCGCAGCGTCATTGAGCGGCCAAAGTAAAAACGACCTTTATCGCCAGATGCTGGCCCTTAATGCGGACAAAAACAACGTCGATCAAAATGATTAGGCCACTCGCGACACTGCAATACAGTACTATGCGGCCTGAGAAAGTGAGAGTCGGCCAGGCAATCGCTGGATTCGCAAGAATCCGGAGGAAAGTCCGGGCTCCACAGGGCAGGGCGCCAGGTAACGCCTGGAGGGTGCGAACCCATGGAAAGTGCCACAGAAAATATACCGCCTAAGCGCCTAGCGCCGGTAAGGGTGAAATGGTGCGGTAAGAGCGCACCGCGCGCGTGGCAACACGTCGCGGCACGGTAAACCCCGCCTGGAGCAAGACCAAATAGGGGGGTGCGCAGGCTTAATTGCCTGCACCGCGTGCCTGAGCGGACTCCCGGGTAGGTTGCTAGAGGCAGTCGGCGACGACTGTCCCAGATGAATGATTGTCCACGACAGAACCCGGCTTACGGCCGGCTCTTTCTTTCTCTCCTTTATGTCAAAATAAAGCCATCCATGGCTTTTTTTGACATCGCTATTCGAACGCCGCTCGCGCGCGTCCCTGCGCTTCGCGGCATTTGGACCTCCTGTCCGGCAACGTGGTTTTCGAATAGCTCCCATTTTCGATGGCTTATGGCCATCGAAAAAGGCGGTACATCCCTGTACCGCGCGCGGCCTTTCGAGGATGGCGGTACATCCTTGTACCGCACGCAGCCTATCGAAAACCAGAGTCATCCGTCTGGCTGCTACTAGTTTTCTAATAGAGCAAGCCTTGGTTTTTCGACATGGCCTGTCGAATTATGGAGATTTTCACCAATTTGGCATGCCTGCGTGCCGTTTGCCCGGTGGTAGCGCGGCAGGTCGCTGATCTTGGGGCAACAACCGTGCATGCCAGTACTGTCGCCGTTTGCCGACCCGTTTTTCAGGTTTTATCGAGAAAAGACCCTTAACTCATTGATTTATAGTTCCTAATGCTTGCCACAATTCGCCCGAATTTGGCCACTCAATAGCCCCTAAGTCCCTGTACAACAACAAATATTCGGAACATTCGGTTGACGATGAAGAATCGCCCTAATATAGTGTTGAAAAGTGGAAAAAAGTGGGAGGAGATGGGTTAATGCGGATATCGAGCGATCAGAGCCGATTCCGATCCCATCAAAATAATAGTGTTCCGTGGGGCCACAAAAGTCACGTTGGACGCCAAAGGGCGTCTCGCAATTCCGACTCGATATCGGGAGCGCCTTGCTGCGCGTTGCGACGGCCAACTGATTGCCACGGTCGACAAGGATTATTGCCTCCTTATTTATCCCTATCCGGATTGGGAAGAAATCGAACGCAAGTTGATGCGCTTGTCCAGCATGAACAAAAAAACGCGCCGTCTGCAGCGGCTGATGGTGGGTCACGCAACGGAAATCGACATCGATGGGCATGGGCGAATTCTATTATCGCGTGAATTGCGGGAGTTCGCAGGGCTTGAGCGTCAGGCGGTGCTGATCGGGCAGGGCAACAAGTTTGAATTGTGGGACGAAGAACGCTGGAACACGAAACGGGACGAGTGGCTGAGTGATGAAGACGAATCAGATTTGCCAGCGGAGCTTGAGTCGCTGTCTTTGTGAAAACGTTTCGGCGGGGTGAAAAAAGAACTGCGAGGTAGTAGCACTCATGTGCCGGTTCTTCTGGATCCTGTCATTGCAGGCCTGAATTTGCACGAGGACGGTTTGTATATCGACGGAACATTTGGTCGCGGCGGTCACAGCCTGGCCATATTGAACCGGTTGGGGGACACCGGGCGACTGCTGGCGATCGACCGCGACCCACAAGCGATTGATGCAGCGGCAGATGCTTTAAAAAACGACCCGCGATTCGAATTAATAAAAGGTGAGTTTTCGGAACTAAAAGAACATGCGATCAAAAGAAATTTACTCGGAAAGGTGGATGGCTTGCTACTCGATTTGGGGGTCTCATCACCACAACTGGATGAAGCCGAACGCGGCTTCAGTTTCCAGTCTGACGGACCGCTGGACATGCGAATGGACCCGACCTCAGGGAGCAGCGCTGCCGATTGGCTTGCAGCCGTCAAAGAAAGGGATTTGAGAAAAGTGTTGTTTGAATTTGGTGAAGAGCGGTTTGCTGTCCGAATTGCGCGGGCGATTGTTGCCGCGCGCGCTGTGCAGCCAATTCGTCGCACGGCAGAACTCGCGAAGATTGTCAGCGAGGCAGTACCGTCACGCGGGCAAAAACGGCACCCGGCTACCAAAACGTTCCAGGCGATCAGAATTCGCATAAATGATGAACTGCAGCAACTCGAACAGGGCTTGCGCGCGTCGACAGATTTGTTACGACCGGGCGGTCGTTTGTGTGTGATCAGTTTTCACTCGCTGGAAGACCGACGGGTCAAACGGTTCATGCGCGACGCATCTCGCGAAGCAGCGCCGTATCGCGGGCTGCCTGAAATTCCTGAGGAGCATCGACCGCCATTCAAGCTCATCGGCAAAATGATCAGCGCCACTGATGAGGAAATCGAATTGAACGTGCGCTCGCGCAGTGCGCGCTTGCGAGTGGCGGAGCGTCTGTGATGGAACTCGGAAAATCCGGACAGCCGCTTTTGCTGACAATGATCTTCGCTGCAGGGTGTGTGCTTTCAGCGCTTGCCCTGATCTATGCGAAGCACGAGTCACGCAAATCGTTCGTTGAGCTGGAACAACTGACCGCGGAGCGCGATGAACTCAACATCGAATGGGGGCAGTTACAAATTGAGCAGAGTACCTGGGCGACACATGCGCGCATAGAACGCGTAGCGCAGGAGGAGTTGTCGCTGGCGCGACCGGAATCGACGGAAATTTACGTTATTGAACGCCAATGAGTCGCGGAGCAGAAACAAAACATCAAACTGCACGACGATTCTCGAGCAGGTTGTCGCTGGTAATCGCGTTTTTCGCGTTATTCGCACTATCGCTTCTTGCGCGTGCCGTTCAATTGCAGGTCTTTACTAAAGACTTCCTCAATCAGCAGGCAGATACCCGCCATCTGCGTACCGAAAAAATATCGGCGCACCGGGGGTCGATAACCGATCGCCACGGTGAGCCACTCGCTATCAGTACACCCGTTGACAGCGTCTGGGCGAATCCGGCAGAGCTCGTGTCCGCAGTTGATCGTGTGCCGGATCTCGCGCGACTACTCAATCTGGATGCGGAGCTCCTGATGCGCCGCATAACGCGCAGCATGGACAAACAGTTTGTCTACCTCAAGAGACACCTGAACCCGCAGCAGGCGAGCCAGGTCATGGCGCTCAAGTTGCCAGGTGTGAATGTGTTACGCGAATATCGTCGCTATTACCCAGCCGGTGAGATAGCAGGTCACCTGGTTGGTTTCACCAATGTCGATGACGATGGCCAGGAAGGGCTGGAACTCGAATTCAATCACTGGCTGAGTGGTGAATCGGGCTCGAAGCGCGTGCTCAAGGACAGGCTGGGCCGCGCTGTCGAGAATGTGGAGAGCATCAATCCGCCAAAACACGGCAAAGACCTGCGTTCCAGTATCGACTTGCGACTTCAGTACCTGGCTTACCGGACGTTGAAGGCAGCGGTACAGCAGCACAAGGCTGAGTCCGGTTCGATTGTCATAGTTGATGTTAAAACGGGCGAGGTGCTGGCGATGGTCAACCAGCCGACTTACAACCCGAACGATCGCGCCCAGTACTCCGCCGAACGGTATCGCAATCGTGCGATCACCGACATATTTGAACCGGGTTCCAGTATCAAACCACTGATATTGGCTGCGGCACTTGAGAGCGGCCGGTACCGGGCCAGCAGTATGGTCGATACGTCGCCGGGCTATGTCGTCGTCGGCCCAAAAAAAATAGAAGACCCGCGCAATCTTGGCAGAGTGAGTCTGACCACAGTTCTTTCGCGCTCGAGCAATGTCGGTGCAACCAAGATTGCAATGTCGCTTGAGCCAGATCAGCTGTGGAATGTGATGGCGAAATTTGGCCTTGGCTCGCTGACTTCGAGTGGTTTCCCGGGAGAGTCCGCCGGCCTGCTGACGCATTACAACGATTGGCGAAAAATCAGCCAGGCAACGCTCGCCTATGGCTACGGTGTCTCGGTTACGCCGCTGCAGCTCGCGCAGGCTTATGCAGCAATTGGCGATGCCGGCAATCTGCGGCCAGTGTCGCTGGTGAAGCTCGATTCGCCAAATGACGGTCAGCAAATAATCGGCGAAGATACGGCGACGGCAATCTGTCACATGATGGAAGAAGTCGTGCGTCCGGGCGGCAGCGGGTCTGCTGCGGGCGTCGCTGGATATCGTATTGCCGGCAAGACAGGGACATCGTGGAAGTTCGCCGCGGGTGGCTATTCGGAGGACAAGTATTTCTCAATATTTGCCGGTCTTGCACCGGCGAGTGATCCGCGGCTCGCCGCGGTGATCGTCATCAATGAACCGACTGGCGACCAGTACTACGGCGGTGAGGTTGCAGCACCTGTTTTCTCCGAAGTTATGACAGAGTCGCTCCGGCTTCTTGCGATTGCACCGGATGCGTTGCCAACTGCACCGGCCGGTAGTTTGGTGCAGGCAATGAGTCAATGAGTATGCCGGCCGAGATACTCACATCCAATACCACTCTCGATCAGTTGCTGCGCGGACTGGGTGACGCTCCTGCGATTGTCGTCAGTGGCATCTCAACTGACAGCAGGACCCTGAGGAAAGGCGATGTTTTTCTTGCCTGCCTGGGCGCAACCTCGCACGGCATCGAGTTTCTCGATCAGGCAATTGCAGCGGGTGTTGCGGCGGTTGTCTGGGATTCTGCTACGACCGACGGTGTTGACCCGGGCTTGTTGCCCGTGCCGGCGATTCCCGTCGAAGGTCTGGCAGGGCATATCGGTACGATTGCCAATCGCTGGTTCGATACACCATCGCGGAGCGTCCGCATAGCGGCCGTCACTGGCACTAACGGCAAGACCACGGTCGCCTACCTGATCGCAAAGTGCCTGCAGCTGCTCGACCAGAAATGCGGCTATGTCGGCACACTTGGCAGTGGCATCGATGAAATAGAAGGAGCAGGGGGCATGACGACGCCCGCCTGCGTTGAATTAAATACGTTGCTCGCTGGTTTTCGCGATCAGGGTGTGCGGCGTGCCGCGATTGAAGTGTCATCACATGCGCTGCAACAAAAGCGCGTGGACGGCATGTATTTTGATGCAGCGATATTCACCAATCTCAGCCGCGATCATATTGATTACCACGGCGACATGCAGGCCTACGGCGAGGTCAAAGCAAGGCTGTTTCTCGACAACGATATAAGCCAGCGCATTATTTGTATCGACTCCGACTTCGGCGCGGAACTTGCTGCACGTTGCTCGAGCAATGTCATTATCGTCTCGACAAAATTCGACCGTGAAAGTAACAGCATTCCTTTTGTTTTTGTGCGCGGCGTGGTCGCCAATGCGTCGGGTTCTAAAATATCGATAGAAAGTTCCTGGGGAACTGCAGAAATTCACTTGCAGTTACCAGGAGAATTCAACGTTACCAATGCAGCCGAGGTACTCGCGCTGCTGCTTGCGTGGGACGTTCCCCTGGATGAGGCCTGCTCCGTTCTTGGCAAGGTCACGGCGCCGCCTGGAAGAATGGAGCTGGTTAAACCAGGGCAGCATAACCAGTTACCAGCGGTCTATATCGATTACTCGCATACACCGGCAAGTCTTGACGCGGCACTCAGCGCCTTGCGCGCGCATTGCGCAGGCAAGCTGTGGTGTGTATTCGGCTGCGGCGGCGATCGCGATCGCGGCAAGCGACCACTGATGGGAGAAATCGCGATGCGTCTCACCGATCACGCCATTGTCACCAACGACAATCCGCGTTCGGAGCCGCCAGCGCAAATTGTCGCTGATATCACCAAGGGCATGGGCAGTGACGCGGTCGTGATCGAAGACCGTCGCGCGGCAATAGCGCACGCGGTGTCTTCGGCGGCAAGCGATGACATCGTGCTGATTGCGGGCAAGGGTCACGAGAACTATCAGATCATCGGCGCAGAGCGAACCGTGTTTTCGGATCTGGAAACGGCCGAGGCGAGTCTGCTGACGCGACTGCACGAAGTTGCGGCCGGGAAATGATGGAGAGCACTTTGGCATACGCAGCGAATTCGATGCAGGGCACTCTCCACGGTGGGGACACCTCGTTTTGTGGTGTCAGCAGTGACTCACGCACGTTGCAATCCGGTGAATTGTTTTTTGCGTTGCAGGGGCCAAATTTCGACGGTTCTGAATTTGTTGCAATGGCAGAAGAACGGCAGGCCGCCGGAGCAGTCGTGCAGAAATTGGTGAGCACGGAACTGCCCATTATCGTCGTTGACGACACGCTGAAAGCACTGGGCAAGCTTGCGAGGGATTGGCGCAAGCAAATGCCGGCGCGCGTCATCGGTATTACTGGCAGCAACGGTAAAACCACACTCAAGGAACTGGTCGCCAGTTGTTTGTCGCTTTCTGCAAACACGCTCGCGACGCTTGGCAACCTGAACAATGAAATCGGCATGCCCCTGATGCTGTTGCGGCTTGCGCCGGAGCATCGCTACGCGGTTATCGAAATGGGCGCAAACCACGCCGGCGAAATCGCCTGGCTGACATCGCTTGCCGAGCCGGAGGTTGTGGCAATTACCAATGCTGCACCTGCTCATCTGGAGGGATTCGGATCGCTGGAAGGTGTTGTCAGGGCCAAGGCTGAAATCCTGATGGGCACCGCTCGTCCGCAATTCGCGATCCTCAATGCTGACGATGAGGCCTACGCTTTCTGGCTCGCAAAGGTCACCGACGCGACAGTTTTGAGTTTCGGTTTTGCGCCGGCGGCGGATGTTCGTGCCAGCGACGTAGTCGCGACAAAAACCGGATCGACATTCTTATTGCATATGCCAGATAGCGATCTGCAAATTGATTTGCCGCTGCAGGGCGCACACAACGTCATTAATGCATGCGCTGCCGCCGCAATCGCGTGCGCACTGGATATAGATGCGGAGCAAATCAAGAAGGGCCTGGAGTCAGTGCAACCCGTTGGCGGTAGGTTGCAATCCGTGAAATCTGCCAGTGGTGCAACACTCTATGACGACAGCTACAACGCAAATCCATTAAGCGTCGCCGCTGCGGCCGCGTTTCTGGCCAGCCAGCCGGGTGATACGTGGCTGGTGCTTGGTGACATGGCGGAGCTAGGCAGCGAATCAGCGGCACTGCATACACAAGCCGGCAGCCTCGCTAAACAGGTCGGAGTTAAGCACCTGTTGGCAACGGGTGAATTGTCACGCCACGCGGTCGACGCCTTTGGTAGCGGTGGACAGTGGCTCGCGTCGGTCGACGACATTGTTGACGAGCTGCAGCAGTCGTTATCGGGCGATGAATTCGTCCTTGTTAAAGGTTCTCGTTCCATGGGAATGGAGCGCGTTGTCAGCGCGTTGCGCGAGAGTGCAGAAACGGCGGGGGGTGCCTGAGCATGCTGCTGTACCTGACTAACTACCTGTCCCAGTTTGAATCCGGCTTCAATGTTTTCAGCTATCTCACAATGCGCGCGATTCTCGGCGCGCTGACGGCGCTCGTCATTTCGTTCGTTATCGGTCCGAAGATGATTGCCAAACTCAGTGTGAACCAGGTGGGGCAGCCGGTGCGTGAGTCCGGTCCGGCAACGCACCTGCCAAAGGCCGGTACTCCGACTATGGGCGGCGCACTGATACTGAGCGCAATTGTTGTCAGCACTGTGCTCTGGGCCGATCTCGAAAACAGGTATATCTGGGTCGTGCTCTTCGTAACACTGGCATTCGGCGTCATCGGTTATGTAGACGACTACCGCAAACTGATATTGCAGGACCCGGCCGGGATGTCGGCAAAGCAAAAAATCTTCTGGCAAACGTCAGCCGCGCTTGTTGCCGCGATTGCGCTGTACATGATGGCCACAAGTGACACGAGCACGTCGCTGCTAATTCCCTATTTCAAGGATCTGGCTGTGCCGCTTGGCAAGTTCCAGATTGTCGTTACCGTTCTTTTCATTGTTGGCTTCAGTAATGCCGTCAATCTGACCGATGGGTTGGATGGCCTGGCAATTATGCCGACAGTTCTGGTTGGTGGGGCGCTTGGCTTGTTCGCCTACGTAACCGGAAACGTAAATTTCTCTGAATACCTGGATATTCCCTACGTAAGCGGGACGGGTGAAATTCTTGTCTTCTGTGCGGCTCTCGCTGGCGCAGGACTCGGGTTTCTCTGGTTTAACACGTATCCCGCGCAGGTATTCATGGGCGATATTGGTGCACTTTCGCTTGGTGCAGCTCTGGGTGTTGTAGCGGTCGTCGTTCGGCAGGAAATTGTACTCGCCATCATGGGTGGAGTTTTTGTCGTCGAAACTGTGTCGGTCATTATTCAGGTGGCTTCCTTTAAGCTCACCGGCCGACGTGTGTTCCGAATGGCGCCGCTACATCACCATTTTGAATTGAAAGGCTGGGCCGAACCGAAAGTTATTGTTCGGTTCTGGATAATCACGGTCATCCTGGTGCTGATTGGTCTGGCGAGTTTGAAAATCCGATGATCGCCGCGGCTAAAAAGAAGCGAGCATCACGTAAAAAGTCTGCAAAGAAAAAGCAGATGGATCTCGTGTTCGGACTCGGCGCAACGGGTCTCTCGGTGGCTCGATTCTTGCAGCGCAAGCAGATCGCAGCAACCTTCGTCGACAGTCGAGAGGAGCCGCCCGGGCTTGCCGAGTTGAGCGATATCAATCCCGATGCAGAAGTCGTGCTCGGCGATGTGTCGGACAAGTTGTTAAAGAATGCAGCGCGAATAATCGTTTCCCCTGGAATAGCAGACAGCGAACCATTGTTATGCGCTGCTCGCGAGCGCGATGTTGAAGTTATTAGCGATATTGAGTTATTTGCTCGCGATGCCGAAGCGCCTTTCGTTGCCATCACAGGCTCGAATGGCAAGAGTACAGTGACTACCTTGTTGTCATTGATGTGTAATGCAGCTGGCATCAACGGCCTGGCTGGCGCAAACCTTGGCGTGCCGGCTCTCGATTTGCTCGACAGAGACGAGCCGGATTTCTTTATTCTCGAATTGTCCAGTTTTCAGTTACAACGAACACTCGATCTGCCTGCAAAAATTGCCGTTCTTCTGAATATATCGCCAGACCATCTCGACTGGCATGAGAGCGACGAGCAATACCGCGATGCAAAATATCGAATATTTGCGCAAGCGGAATCAGCAGTCATCAATCGCGCCGACGAGGACGTTGCAGGACACCTGGCGAAAGACATTCCGCGTATCAGCTTCGGGCTCGACGTTCCCGCTGTCGGACAGTATGGAATTGTCGAGGACGAGGGTGAGCAATTTCTCGCGCGTGGCGATCAGCTGCTGTTGTCCAGCGCCGATATCGCCATGGTAGGCACACACAACCAGGCCAACGCACTTGCAGCACTCGCGACTGGAGAACTGATGGGTCTGCCACTGCCGGCAATGTTGCAGGTCCTGAACGAATTCCCCGGTTTACCGCATCGCATGCAGTACGTTGGCCACAAAGGCCGTGCCGATTTTATCAACGACTCCAAAGCGACCAATGTCGGTGCAGCGATCGCATCTGTCGATTCGATCGATGGTTGCGTAATTCTGATCGCTGGCGGGCAGGGCAAGGGCGGTGATTTTGCAGAATTCGCAAGATCAGTGTTCGGCAAACTGCGTGTGGCGATCCTGATAGGCGAGGACGCACCCTTGTTAGAAGAAGCATTTGTTGATCTGGCGCCGAGCGAGAGAGCGAATGACATGCATGCTGCTGTTGCCAGGGCGGCTGAGCTTGCCGGGGAAGGCGATACCGTCTTACTCGCGCCAGCCTGTGCAAGCTTCGATCAGTATGCGAATTATCAGGCGCGCGGCGACGACTTCTGCCATGCGGTGGAGGCTTTGGCGTCATGACTGTCAACAGCATAACAATGCCATTTCCGGCACGCCTGCGCACGCCACTGCGCATAGATCCGGTGCTCTTTGGTATCGCGTTGACCCTGCTGCTCGGCGGCCTGGTGATTCTTGCCTCGGCATCGATATCGATTGCAGACAATACGACCAATGATCCGTTCTATTACGTGGGACGGCAGGCCGTAGCCGCGCTTATCGGTATTGCGGCGGGTTTCGTTTGCCTGTTCATTCCGATGCGCGTCTGGAACAACCTTGGGCCACTGATGTTGCTGATTGGCCTGGCTCTGCTATTGGTCGTGCTGCTGCCAGGCGTCGGCTACACGGTCAACGGTTCAACGCGCTGGTTGCGGTTCGGCATCATCAACCTGCAGGTGTCGGAACCGGCACGGCTGTGTTTGATTATCTACCTGGCCGGCTACCTGGTGCGGCAGAATAAATCAGTGCGTGAGCAATTCACCGGCTTCCTGCGACCCATGCTGGTATTGAGCCTGGCTTGCGCCATGCTGCTTGCAGAGCCGGACTTTGGCGCCACGCTCGTCCTGCTCACAACCACACTGGCCATGTTGTTTGTGGCGGGTGCAAGATTTCGCGATTTCTTCCTGTTTTTCAGTGCGACCGTCTTGTCGATGGCAGCACTTGCCATGACGTCAACTTATCGGTTGAAGCGCCTGACCGGATTTCTGGATCCGTGGTCGGATCCATATGACTCTGGTTTCCAGCTGACACAATCGCTTATTGCAATTGGTCGTGGCGAATGGGTAGGCGTCGGGCTCGGTAGTGGTGTACAAAAACTGTTTTACCTGCCGGAGGCACACACCGATTTCGTTTTTGCCGTATTCGCAGAGGAGTTCGGACTCCTCGGCACGCTGGTCCTGATTACGCTCTTTCTCGGATTGTTGTGGCGCATATTCACGCTGGGAATTCGCGCTGCAAAGTCGGAGCGGTTTTTCGAAGCCTACCTTGCAATTGGTCTTGGAACCTGGCTCGGCTTGCAGGCGTTTATCAACGTCGGCGTCAACATGGGTTTGTTACCCACCAAAGGACTGACCCTGCCGCTGATCAGTTACGGCCGCAGCAGCATGATCATTGCATTGGTGAGTATCGGCTTGTTACTCAGAATCCATCATGAACTGGTGGTCGATGCCAGCCCGGCAAATACCAAACAGAAAACGCGGAGACGTCGCAAATGAACGGCCGCGCTAACAAACGTCCGATACTGGTGATGGCGGGTGGTACCGGCGGCCACGTTTACCCGGCGCTGGCCGTTGCACATGCATTGCAGCAGCAGTCCCGTGAAATTGTCTGGTTGGGTACGCACCGCGGCATCGAGTCGCGCGTTGTGCCAGCTGCCGGAATCGAAATTGAATGGATCAGTGTTGCCGGACTGCGGCAGAAAGGCGTGCTGGCAATGCTTGCCGCGCCATTTCGACTCACCCTGGCATTGCTGCAGTCGTTACGAGTGATGTTTCGGCATCGCCCTGCGGCGGTTCTTGGCATGGGTGGCTTTGTCAGCGGCCCCGGCGGCCTGGCGGCCTGGCTTACCCGTCGTCCGCTACTTATTCATGAACAAAATGCCGTTGCGGGCTTAACAAATCGTCTTCTGGCGCGTCTTGCCCGGGTTGTGCTGCAAGCCTTCCCGGGCAGTTTTTCCGCCACAATAAAAACGGAAACCGTTGGCAATCCGGTGCGTGCTGACATCGCTGCTCTGGATGAACCGGCCACCCGTTACGCGGATCGTGCGGGGCCGCTGCGGCTGCTGGTACTCGGTGGCAGTCAGGGCGCACTTGCCCTGAATCGTGCTGTGCCCGCGGCCCTTGCGTTGCTACCGCAGAGCATGCGACCACTGGTACGCCACCAGGCTGGAGAACGAACCCTGGAAACGGCGGGCGCTGCATACGCCGATCACGGCATAGAAGCAGAGCTCTGTCCCTTTATCGAAGACATGGCCGCAGCTTATGCCTGGGCTGACCTGGTCGTTTGCCGGGCCGGAGCGCTGACTGTCGCTGAGCTGGCTGCTGCGGGATTGCCCGCAATTTTTGTACCGTATCCCGCCGCCGTGGACGATCACCAGACCGCCAATGCCCGCGGCATGGTTGAAGCCGGCGCGGCCGCGATCTTGTCCGAGACTGAATTAAGCGACAAGTCGCTGGCCGAACTGTTGCGGGAATGGCTGGTCAGCAGGGACGGCTTGCTCACACGCGCGCAACAGGCGCGCTCACTGGCGAAACCGAATGCGCTGGGACGCATTACCAACCTGTGTCTTGAGGCCGCGGGACATCCTGGGAGCGCAACAGCATGATCAAACGAATGCGTCGTATTAACCGCGTTCATTTTGTCGGCATCGGCGGATCCGGCATGTCGGGCATCGCAGAGGTGATGTTGAGCCTTGGCTACCAGATTCAGGGCTCCGACCTGAAGAGTAATGCACAGGTAAAACGGCTAAAGAGCCAGGGTGCCACGGTCTTTATCGGCCACGATGCAAACAACATTCGCGACGCGGATGCAGTGGTCGTGTCCAGCGCAGTTGCTGAAACGAATCCGGAAGTTGCGGCAGCACGAGAGGCATTGTTGCCGGTCGTCCCGCGCGCAGAGATGCTCGCCGAGCTGATGCGTTTTCGCTACTCAATTGCGGTTGGCGGTACACACGGCAAAACCACCACAACCAGCCTGGTCGCCAGTGTGATGGCAGAGGGCGGGCTTGATCCGACATTCGTAATTGGCGGACGCCTGAAGAGTGCTGACGCAAATGCCCGCCTTGGCCAGGGTGAATACCTGGTCGCTGAAGCGGACGAGAGTGATGCGTCATTCGTGCACCTGAAACCGATGCTGGCAATTGTGACGAACATCGATGCGGATCATATGTCGACCTACGACGGTGACATGGACAAGCTGCGCAGCAGTTTCGTCGAGTTTCTGCATAACCTGCCGTTTTACGGGCTGGCGGTATTGTGCGCCGATGATCCTGGCATCAACATGATTCTGGGCAGCGTCGGGCGATCAGTCGTTACTTACGGCGTGGATAGTGAAGCCGACATTAAAGCAGAGAATATAAGTTTCTCTGAAGGTCAGGCTTCGTTCGATGTCGTTCGTGCAGACCGGCAGGAACCACTGAAAATAAAACTGCAGCTGCCAGGCTTGCACAACGTTCTCAATGCACTGGCCGCAATCGCGGTTGCGGGTGAGTTGCAAATCGGCGACCAGGCAGTTGTTGATGCGCTCGGCAAGTTTGAAGGCATCGATCGACGCTTTCAGATTCACGGCGAGATTCGCACCGCCAGGGGTAAAGTTCTGCTGGTCGATGACTACGGGCATCACCCGACAGAAATCGCCGCCACACTGGCGGCGGCTCGCGCCGGATGGCCCGCGCGGCGCATCGTGCTGGCATTCCAGCCACATCGATACACCAGAACGCGCGATCTGCTGGATGACTTCGCATCCGTACTCAGCACCGCAGACGTATTAGTCGTGCTCGAAGTTTATGCGGCTGGTGAAGATCCTATCACCGGTGCCGACGGTCGGGCGATTGCACGCGCAGTCAGAAGTCGTGGCGGCGTAGAGCCCGTGTTTGTCGAATCGTTGCAGGAACTTGTACCGGTACTGGATGGCTTGCTTGAAGAGGGTGATCTGCTGTTGACGATGGGGGCCGGAGATATCGGCGCATTTTCAGCGACCCTGCCCGAGTTCCTCGATCGTGCAAATCACCTGAAGGTTCTGCAGTGAAAATTCAGACACAATATTTTCCGAGTGAGTTTCGCGGGGTCCTGAAATGATGGCCGTGCAGACGACTCCGGCAGTATGCGGTGAAATCAGAAAGGACGAACCGATGAGTCGCCACACGTCATGGCGGGTTGGCGGACCGGCTGAGCTCTTTTACAAGCCGGCGAGTCTGGACGATTTGTCGTTGTTCCTTGGCACCCTGGACGAAGACGTGCCGGTATTCTGGTTTGGACTTGGCAGCAATTTGCTGGTGCGCGATGGTGGCCTGCCAGGTGTCGTGATTGCTGCATCCGGGATTTTCACAGAACTTGAGAAGACCGGTGACCAGGCAGTACACGTTGGCGGTAGCGTGCCTTGCACGCAGCTGGCCCGACAGTGCATCCGTTGGGGCCTTGGCCCATCTGAATTTTTCGCCGGCATTCCCGGGCTGGTCGGTGGCGCGCTGGCTATGAATGCGGGCGCTCACGGCGGTGAGACCTGGGAAAGAGTGACGTCGGTCAAGACCATTGATCGGCATGGGCAGGTGCACGACCGTGGTAAAGACGAATACTCGATCGCTTATCGACAGGTCGACGGGCCAGCGGATGAGTGGTTCGTGGGCGCGGATCTGCATTTCGATCCGCAAGTCAGTCCGAGCATGGCTACGCTTAAGGAAATGCTGGCACGCCGCAAGGATACGCAACCCCTGGGTCAGTTGAGTTGTGGTTCGGTATTTCGCAATCCGCCAGGTGATCATGCTGCAAGGCTGATTGAAGCTGCCGGCCTCAAAGAATTTCGCATTGGCGATGCTGAAGTATCTGCCAAACACGCCAACTTCATCATCAATCGTGGTCAGGCAAGCGCGCTGGATATCGAAAGCCTGATTGCTCACGTACAGCGAACCGTTTTGCATACGCACGACGTTGAGTTGCGTCCGGAAGTGCACATCGTCGGGAGACAGATCCTGTGAGTGCAATTGCACATGAAAATCGGATCGTGATCGAAAACCCTGCAGACTTTGGCCGCGTCGCAGTTATGTACGGCGGTTTCTCGAGTGAACGTGAAGTGTCCATCGATACCGGGGAAGCCGTGCTGAAAGCGCTAAGGTCGCGCGGTGTCGACGCGCATGCCTGGGATCCGGCGAAAAAAGATCTGCCTGAATTTGCGGCTGCCAGATTTAATCGGGTGTGGTTAGCGCTGCATGGACCGGGCGGTGAAGACGGCGCGCTGCAGGGGGCATTGGAGTGGCTCGACACTCCATACACAGGCAGTGGTGTCATGGCATCGGCGCTGGCGATGGACAAACTCAGAAGCAAGAAGTTATTTCGCGCAGCCGGCATAAGCACACCTGACTATGTGATCGCCGAATCGGCCGGAGATGCGAATCTCGCTGTCGAAGAATTCGGTTTTCCACTGGTGGTCAAGCCCGCCGGCCAGGGTTCGAGTGTCGGCATGAGCAAGGTATTCGAGGCTGCGGACTTGCCGGACGCTATGGAGCTTGCACTGAGTTTTGCAGGGACCGGCCCTGGTTGAACGATGCATTGTAGGCGCCGAGTCAACGGTTGCTGTTGTGCAGGGACAGGCGTTGCCAAGCATCCGGATCGAAACGCCACGAGTATTCTACGACTATCGTGCCAAGTACGAATCGGAGAACACGCAATACCACTGCCCGGGAGCAGACGACGCAGATATGGAGCAGCAACTGCGCGATCTCGCACTCGCCGCATTTCTTGAATTGGGATGTTCCGGTTGGGGCCGGGTTGATTTCATGACTGGCAGTGATGGTGTTCCGCAAGTTCTGGAGGTCAACACAATCCCCGGGATGACCAGCCACAGTCTCGTGCCGATGGCCGCAAAAGAAGCCGGCATGGACTTCGCTGAACTCTGCTGGCGAATACTTGAAACGAGTATTGCTGAAAAAACCGAGTTCGTACCTGTTGGGGTGGCCGCAAATGACGCGTAAGCAAACGCAGGCAAAGCGCCGCAAGCAGAAAAAGACGCGGCAATTTCGCATGCCGGCGTTACCAATAGGCAAGCTGTCTGTTTTGCTGGTCGCGGGCGCGGTTATTGCTTTGTGTTACCAGTTCAGCGCCGAGCTCCTCGACCAGCCGATTCGCTCGATCACGATCGAGGGACCATTTCAGCGAGCCAGCGCGTTGCAGATCGAGGAATCAATCAGCACTGAACTCAGCGCCGGATTCTTCGGTGCGAATCTGAAGCTCATGCAAAAACGAATTGTCGCATTGCCCTGGATAGACCAGGCGAATGTAGCGCGCCGCTGGCCGGGAAAACTGGAAATCAGTGTGACCGAACAGATTCCTGCTGCCGTCTGGGGTGACAGCGGTCTCCTCAATACTCGCGGCGACCTGTTTGTTACTGACGCCCGGCATGTGCCGGCAGAGTTGCCGCGCCTCAGCGGGCCGCAAGGGCAATCCTCGGTCGTTGCGACACGCTATCTGGAGATAAGAGAGCAACTAATACCGCTTGGCCTGGATCTTCGCAGAGTGCAGGTGGACGCCCGTGGTGCATGGCAGATGACATTACAAAACGGTGTCGAAATTCGCCTCGGACGGCGTGATGTCGAGGCGAGAACACAATTGTTTCTGGACGTCGCAGCCAACATCGTTTCCAGTCGCGAAGCAGAAATCGAATTCGTTGACATGCGTTACAGCAACGGCTTTACGATCGGCTGGAAGAATGGCAGCAGGTCGCCAGTGGAGGACTCGGTTGCGATTGGACAGGAAATGGTTGCGGGACGACTGGTGATAACAGGGTTAACTGAGTGAATAAGACAAGCGAAAAAAACCTTATCGTCGGGCTCGATATTGGCACTTCAAAAGTCGTTGCAATCGTTGGCGAAGTCAGCGACGAGGGCAACATCGAAGTCATTGGTATCGGGTCGCATCCATCGCGAGGATTGAAAAAGGGTGTGGTTGTAAATATAGAATCGACCGTACATTCGATTCAGCGTGCGGTGGAGGAAGCTGAGCTGATGGCCGGCTGTGATATTCACTCCGTTTACACCGGCATAGCGGGCAGTCATGTTCGCAGCCTGAATTCGCACGGCATTGTGGCTATTCGTGACAAAGAGGTCAGCGGGGGCGACGTGGATCGCGTTATAGACGCCGCGAGAGCTGTTGCGATTCCTGCCGATCAGAAGATTCTGCATATTCTGCCGCAGGAATTTCTTATCGACTCCCAGGAAGGAATCCGCGAGCCCATCGGCATGTCCGGGGTTCGACTCGAGGCGAAAGTGCATATGGTCACTGGCGCCGTGAGTGCATCACAGAATATCGTCAAATGTGTCCAGCGTTGTGGCCTTGAAGTGGACGACATTGTTCTGGAACAACTGGCATCGAGTTACTCAGTCCTCACCGATGATGAAAAGGAACTGGGCGCCTGCATCGTCGACATTGGCGGTGGCACAACTGATATCGCTGTGTTTCTTGGCGGCGCGATTCAACACACCGCGGTTATTCCGATTGCCGGAGACCAGGTTACCAATGACATCGCGGTCTCAATGCGTACGCCGACGCAGTACGCAGAAGAAATCAAAATCAAATATGCGTGTGCGTTGTCGCAGCTGGCCAATCCGGACGAGACGATCGAGGTACCGAGCGTTGGTGAGCGGCCACCGCGGCGACTGGCCAGGCAGACGCTCGCAGAAATCGTTGAACCAAGATTTGAGGAGCTTTTCGGCCTGGTGCGCGACGAGCTTCGCCGCAGCGGCTTCGAGGAGTTGATCGCAGCGGGTGTAATCATCACCGGTGGTAGCGCCAAGATGGAAGGTGCCGTTGAGTTGGCCGAAGAAGTCTTTCACATGCCGGTACGACTGGGCTCTCCCCAATATGTTGATGGGTTGGTTGATGTAGTACGCAATCCTATTTATGCAACCGGTGTCGGGTTGCTGCTTTATGGCTACGAAAGCATTACGCGACGAGGCCAGCGCAACACGCCGGTCACCGGCAGCATCAGGGATCTGCTGGGGCGGATGAAGGGCTGGTTCCAGGGACAGTTTTAGCAGGGTCGATGCAGAGAATCTGCATCGTAATTTTTTAACGAGTGAGTTTTGCAATAACAAAGTACTAAGCGGAGGTACGTAAATGTTTGAATTAATGGATGCGCATAGCCAAAGCGCCGTCATCAAAGTCATCGGTGTCGGTGGGGGCGGCGGCAACGCTGTTGCCCATATGGTGAATGCGGGAATTGAAGGGGTCGATTTCATTTGCGCCAATACGGACGCGCAGGCGCTCAACAGCGCTCGTGTGCGCACAGCGCTGCAAATCGGCTGCAATATAACCAAGGGTCTGGGTGCGGGCGCCGATCCTGATATTGGCCGACAAGCGGCGATGGAAGATCGGGATCGCATACAGGAAGTGATCGAAGGTGCCGACATGCTTTTCATCACGGCGGGAATGGGCGGTGGTACTGGTACGGGTGCTACGCCAATTGTTGCTCAGGTTGCCAAGGAACTGGGCATTTTGACGGTTGCTATTGTTACCAAGCCGTTCGTCATGGAGGGTGGCAAGCGTACCCTGATCGCCGAACAGGGTATTGGTGAGCTCGGCAAATATGTCGATTCACTCATTACCATTCCCAACGAAAAACTCCTGACGGTACTGGGTGCTGAAACAACATTGCTGGATGCGTTTCGTTCGGCGAACCAGGTTCTGCAGGGTGCGGTACAAGGTATTGCCGAACTGATCACCTGCCCGGGCCTGATCAATGTTGATTTTGCCGATGTTCGTACCGTGATGGCGGAGATGGGCATGGCGATGATGGGTACCGGATCCTCATCAGGCGAGGATCGCGCTCGCGAAGCTGCGGAAGCTGCCGTGTCCAGCCCGCTACTGGAAGATATCGATCTTGCCGGTGCGAATGGCATCCTGGTCAATGTCACCGCTGGAATGGACCTTTCAATTGGTGAGTTCCAGGAAGTGGGTAACACGATTAAGGAATTCGCCTCTGACGATGCGACGGTTGTTATTGGTACGGTTATCGATCCCGATATGTGCGACAAGATTCGCGTGACCGTTGTTGCTACTGGTCTTGGTCAGCAGGCGATGCAAGCCGGATCGCCAATGCGCGTTGTCAAACGACCGAGCGCTGCAATCGAGCCAAACTACCAGAATCTCGACAAGCCAACTGTACAGCGCAAGCGTGCAGTAGGAGACGGTTTGGGAGAGGGCGCATTGCAGGAGGAATTGCTGGATATTCCGGCATTTCTCAGGCGTCAGGCGGACTGAGCAATAGTCCGGGCTAGAGCATAAGTCGTGCCTTACTCACTCGGCACGGCCAGTGTTACTCCGCTAACGGCCGGGCAGATAAGAAATTCATATCTGCCCGGTTCGTTGCCTGTAATGCAGGAAAGCGGATTTTTGCAGTGATTTTCGCTGATATGGTAGGATTTCGCGCTAAGTCATTGAAAGCGGCCAGAGTTCTGCGCTGATCCGCTCCGAAACATACGAGAGTTTGCGGCCATGCTGCGACAACGAACGCTAAAAACAGCCATTCGGGCGACCGGTGTCGGATTGCATACCGGCGAAAAGGTTTATATGACCCTGCGTCCGGCGGCGGAAAATTCCGGTGTTACTTTTCGGCGTGTGGACCTTGACCAACCCGTCGACATTCCGGCCGACGCCACACTCGTCGGCGAAACCATGCTGGGAACAACGCTCATCAAAGACGGCGTGAAAGTAGCGACCGTTGAACACCTGATGTCAGCACTCGCGGGACTCGGCATCGATAATATTAATGTAGATTTGTCGGCGCCCGAGGTACCGATCATGGATGGCAGTGCCGGGCCATTCGTTTTCCTGTTGCAATCGGCGGGCATTGAAGAACAGCATGCGGCTAAAAAATTCGTGCGCATCAAAAAGAAAATACGCATTGAAGAAGACGATAAATGGGCAGAGTTCAAACCATTCAACGGTTTCAAAGTAAACTTCGAGATATCTTTTAACCATCCTGTTTTCAACAAGCTGAGCCAAAGCGCATCGATAGATTTTTCTTCAACATCTTTTTTGAAAGAAGTCAGCAGGGCCAGGACGTTTTGTTTCCTGCGTGACGTTGAAACATTACGGGCCCGCAATCTGACCCTCGGCGGCAGCATGGACAACGCTATCGTTCTCGACGATTACCGCATACTCAATGAGGACGGATTACGCTACGCCAACGAATTCGTCATTCACAAAATTCTGGACGCTATAGGTGATATTTACCTCCTCGGTCACAGCCTGATCGGTGAGTTCTCGGCGCACAAGTCGGGACACGATCTGAACAACAAATTGTTGCGCGCGATGCTGGAGGATAAGTCTGTCTGGGAAGAGGTGACTTTCAGCGATCCGAAGAAAGCGCCGATTTCTTATGCAGCGCCTGCTTATGCTTAATAGATAACCGTAGGAGCCCGTCCTGACGGGCGATCAAAGTTGGGTGTACGCGTTAGGCGTCGAGCGATCGACACGACAATAAGGCGTTGTGTTTTGCAAACATTCAGGGCCGCATTCTGCGAATGCGGCCCCAAATGTTTGTCGCCCGTGCCGATAGATCGAATTTCTCCGGAATTGAGGAAACGTATCTATCGTACGGCGGGCTCCTACCCTTGTTGATGGTGCCCCACCGTCACCCTGCACGACCTGGCACCGTGCCCCGCTTTGTTTGCAGCCGCAATCAGCGCATTACTCTCAAAACGCAGTCGTGATGCCCACGCAGACGTACTGCAAACCAGTACCAATTCACCGTTTTCGTGGACGTTCGCCGAAAGCAGGTTTTCAGCCATTTCTAGCGGCAATCTGGCCCGCAAAGCGCTGGTCAGGGCGTCAATATCCCGGGCACGCTGGATAATCCTGTCGAGGCGATCGTCAGGGCCTGATTTGAGCAATTTATCGAGTCGTGTAATGGACATAATAGTGTGACGGAGTTCGCGCTTTCCTGTCGATTCGGTGACCGGTATCATGGTTCTGAACGGCTGATCTTGTAATAAAAAGCCGAATTTTGCATATTAGGCATCGACAAGGGCACACCCGCCGAAAGTCGGGGACGCAAAACCACCGATCTAAGGGGCTTAAGGCCCTATGACAGCGGGGCTACCAAAGTGAGTATAAAACGCAGGTCTACAACAATGAAAGGGCGCCAGCGATGGCAGCTGACCTGTCGTTTAAGTAGTTTTAAATCAATAGCTTGTAGCTCGAAAAGGGCGCATCCGGGACGTACTCAATGAATGTAGTTATCTTTGGCAAGGGGTTCGGAAAAACCCGCCAAATCAACCTGTCAGGCAGGTCGGCGACGGCATTTGCCGTGCTGATTGTTGGTGCGCTGAGTTGCGCAGCTTTCGTCGGTGGGTACTGGTATTCCGCGCATACGGGCTCCGGAGTGAGCCTTGGTGAAGTTGCCAGCCTCAGCGACGAACTTGCCATTCAAAAATCCGCTATTGAGAATACCCGTCAGGAAACCGAAGATACACTGGACGCGTTGGCTATCCGAATTGGTCAGATGAATGCCCGTATTATTCGCCTGGATGCTCTTGGCAGACGGCTTACGGAAATGGCGGACCTGGGCGATGGAGAGTTCGATTTTGACTCGGTACCGGCGATTGGCGGACCAGAAGAGCCCTACGCAACCGGCTCCAATATTGCGGTACCTGAAGTGCTGGCTGCCATGACAGAGCTCGATAGCCAGCTGAATAATCGTGAGGCGCAACTCGCTGTCCTTGAGAGCGTCCTGATGAACCAGAATCTCTCCGAGCGCGTTTACCCACAGGGTCGGCCGGTCAAATCCGGCTGGATGTCGTCCTACTTTGGCAAACGAACCGACCCTTTCACCGGCAAGCAGGCCAATCACCGCGGTGTGGATTTTGCGGGCAAGTCGGGCGCCGAGATCATGACGGTGGCCGATGGTGTAGTGACCTGGTCGTCATCGCGCTACGGTTTCGGCAAGCTGGTCGAGATCAATCACGGCAACGGCTATTCAACACGCTACGCACATAATTCGGAAAATCTGGTCGCGGTTGGCGATGAGGTCAAAAAGGGCCAGATTGTTGCCCTGATGGGCGAAACCGGCCGGGCGACCGGACCCAACCTGCACTTTGAAGTCCTGCGCAATGGTACGCGCGTCAATCCGGTGACCTTCATTCGCCAGGCCGCCGATTAGCAGATTTCCTGGAGCTCCCAAGGGAATCTCCGCCAACCCCCTAACCCCCCGCAAACGTCTTGTTTTTGACGGAATCGGTTCTATATCCGCCTACTTATGCTCCGGCCCGTTTTGCGCACAAGCATCGTGCAAATTCCTGATCAGTCAGTAGAATACCGGACTTTATTTGCCAGCCTGCGGTGTTGAGCCGCCCGTCGTGTCAGGAGCCCTGAGTGGCCAATTTGTTAACCAAAGTTTTTGGTAGCCGTAACCAGCGGCTGCTGCGCCAGTATTCGAAAGCCATTAGCCGGATCAATGCGTTCGAGGAGCAAATCAAGGCGCTCAGCGACGCCGATCTGGAGAAGAAAACGGATGAATTCCGCGGCCGCCTGCAAGCGGATGAGACGCTCGACGACATCCTGGAGGAGGCCTTCGCCGTTGCGCGTGAGGCAGCGTGGCGGGCGCTGGGCCTGCGCCCGTTCGACGTACAGCTGCTCGGCGGCATGGTCCTGCATGAGGGCAATATCGCAGAAATGCGTACCGGTGAGGGCAAAACGCTGGTAGCTACTTTGCCGGCCTATCTCAACGCTTTGAGTGGCGATGGTGTACACATCGTCACGGTCAACGAATACCTGGCGCAACGCGATGCTGACTGGATGCGTCCGGTGTACGAATTTCTCGGCCTTAGTGTCGGTGTATCGAAGTCAGGGCTGTCACAGGACGAGAAACGCGCTGCTTACGATGCCGATATTACCTACGCGACCAACAATGAACTGGGCTTCGATTATCTACGCGACAATCTTGCCTTTTCACTGAGCGACAAAGTCCAGCGTCAACTGAATTTCGGCATCGTTGACGAAGTTGATTCAATTCTTATCGACGAGGCGCGAACGCCGCTGATCATTTCCGGTCCGGTTGAAGAAAGCACTGATCTGTATCAAAAGATCAACAAGCTGATTCCGAAGCTACGTCCACATGACGAGCCTGAGGGCACAACCAACTTCGACATAACGGCGAAGAAAATTGCGCTCATTGACGAACATGGCAAGCCTGTCGTCAGTACGGACGAAGATGGAAATACCGTTGAAACAATGTCGGTCGCGCAGGCTGTCGAACTGGCCCAAGAACGAAGTGCGGATGTCGTTCTCACTGACAAAGACGGTGACGTCCCTGTTTGTCGCCTGGCTATTTGCGGCCACTATAGCGGCGACGAAAAATCCAAACAGGTGCATGTTACTGAGGAAGGTCATCAGTACGTCGAGGAACTGATGACGCAGTCGGGTTTGCTTGCTGAGGGTGAGAGCCTGTATGACGCACAGAATATCCGGCTCCTGCATCACCTGAATGCGGCGCTGCGTGCGCACATGATGTTTAACAAAGATGTTGAGTACATTGTCAGCGATGGTGAAATTGTAATCGTCGACGAATTTACCGGGCGCACGATGCCGGGTCGGCGCTGGTCAGACGGATTGCACCAGGCCGTTGAGGCTAAAGAAGGCGTGGTGGTCAAACAGGAAAACCAGACGGTCGCCTCGATTACTTTCCAGAATTACTTTCGCTTGTATAACAACCTGTCAGGTATGACCGGTACTGCCGATACCGAGGCGTTCGAGTTCGAACAAATCTACGGTCTTGAAGTCATCGTAATCCCGACGCATCAACCCATGATTCGCGACGATATGGCGGATCTTGTTTATCTTAACGAGATGGATAAGTATGAAGCCATCATCGAGGATGTCACCGATTGTCGTGAACGCGGTCAGCCGGTACTCGTGGGTACAACGTCTATTGAGACCTCGGAATTACTCTCGTCGTTGCTGAATAAAAAAGGCATTAAGCACGAGGTGCTGAATGCGAAGCAGCACGAGCGTGAGGCGATCGTTGTACAACAGGCGGGTCGGCCCGGTGCCATTACGATCGCGACCAACATGGCGGGTCGCGGTACCGATATCGTGCTTGGCGGCAATCTTGAAGCTGAGATCGTCGCGGCTGGTGATGGAGCAGATGCAGTTGCCGTGAAGGCGGACTGGCAACCGCGGCATGACGAGGTGCTCAAGGCCGGTGGCCTGCATATCGTCGGCACGGAACGGCACGAGTCCCGTCGCATCGATAATCAGCTGCGTGGCCGCTCAGGACGCCAGGGTGATCCGGGATCGAGCAGGTTCTACCTGTCGATGGAAGACAACCTGATGCGCATCTTCGGCGATCCGCAACGGACCAAAGCCCTGCTTGCGCGTGCCGGTATGCGCGAGGGCGAGGCAATCGAAAGCAAGTTGCTATCAAGGCAGATCGAGCGAGCGCAGCGCAAGGTTGAATCGCATAACTTTGATATTCGAAAAAACCTGCTCGAGTATGACGATGTGGCGAACGACCAGCGCAAGGTAGTTTACCACCAGCGCTCGGAGTTGATGGAAGCCGACGAAATCGAGGATTCGATCAGGGCTATTCGCGAGGAAGTCATCGAAATACTGGTCGATCAGCACATTCCTCCAGGGAGCCTGGATGAGCAATGGGATCCGGATGGGCTGCAGAGCGCATTTGAAAGCGAATTTGCAACGCAAATGGAAGTGCCAAAGTGGTTGCAGGAAGACAGCAAGATGAACGAAGAGCAGATTCGTGAGCGCTGTGTTGAAAAGATGAACGAGATTTATGCAGCGAAAACGGAGTCGATCGGCGCGCAACTCATGCGTCATGTAGAAAAAGAAATAATGCTCAAGCAACTGGACTTTCACTGGAAGGAACATCTTGGCGCCATGGATTACCTGCGCCAGGGAATCGGACTTCGTGGCTACGCACAGAAAAACCCGAAACAGGAATACAAGCGCGAAGCGTTCGAGATGTTTGGTGAAATGCTGGAGCAGGTCAAACACGATACGATCAGTATCCTGTCACGTGTGCGCATTCAGAGCGAAGCGGATGTGCAGCGTATGGAGGAGCAACGTCGAGTTGCCCAGGCAATGGAATTCAAACATGCCGAGGCGTCCGCACTTGGACAAGGACAGGCAGCGGGTGCCGGACCCGCCGCACCGCCACCAGCAGAGCCTTTTGTCAGGGAAGGACGCAAAGTTGGCCGCAATGAACTTTGCCCGTGCGGTTCAGGCAAAAAGTACAAGCAGTGCCACGGTAAGTTGACGTAAAGACCGCCACAAATCGCATCCAGGTTGTCGCGGGTATCCTGCAGGATGCGGATGCTCGTTATCTGATTACCGATCGTGCAAACGCGAAATCGATGCAGGATTTCTGGGAATTTCCCGGCGGCAAGGTTACGCAGGGCGAATCAACCGCAGACGCACTGAGTCGTGAGCTCAATGAGGAGCTTGGCATTCGTATCACTGCGTTAGAGCATTTCTTCAGCCTGGAACATGACTATCCGGATATTCAGGTTGCTATTGAGTTTTTTCTTGTTGGAGAGTGGCAGGGAACGCCAAACGGTGTCGAGGGGCAAAGTCTGCAGTGGGTCAGTGTTGATGATCTTGGCGAGAATGAACTTCTACCTGCAGACCAGCCGTTGGTTGAGGCATTACGCCGGCGTCAATAGGCAACCTGTAGGAGCCCGCCGTACGATAGATACGTTTCCTCAATTCCGGAGAATTTCGATCTATCGGCACGGGCGATCAAGCTATATTTTTGTGAATTTCTTTGTATCGCAGGCGATTCTTTCTTGCGGGTGTGGTTGGCTGTGTTTTGCAAACATTTTTGGGGCATGTTTTTGACATGCCCCAAAAATGTTTGTCGCCCGCTGGGCGGGCTCCTACGCACCGTTTCTACAATTACGGGCAGTGGTTGGTAGTTAGCAGATACTGATCTTGAATTTTACGTCGTGCCCGGTTTGTACTGCGCGGCTGTCTATCGTTGACCAGTCCAGAAAGCGGAGCGTAAAGCGATGCTGACTGCTGCTTATTTCCGGATATAACTGACTGCCAGCCGGGAGGGTGATGCGCAACAGGCGATTATTGCCGTCCTTGCGCATCTTATGCTGGTACATGCCGTTTATTGCAACCTTCTCGTTTGGCTGCGCACTTTCCCTGATTAGCCAGAGCACTTCGGTAACGGCATCACATACAGGACGAATAATTTCCTGCCATTTCGCCATATCCTCCAGCCTCCTGGCCATCGGCTGGCGCAACCAGTGATTATATTCCGGCAAATCGAATTCGCAGGTGCCCCCGGGAATTGCACTCCTGTGTTTTATCGAACTAAGGAATTCAGAATCCTTTAATGGTTGCAAATACTGCGTGCCAATGGCGTCGATTTCATCGCGACTGGCAGCGAGGTTGTCGATCAGCACCCCCAGTCTTTTGGTATCGACTTCCGGCTGACTCTGAAATTGCTGCAGAATTTCGATCTTCAGATCAAGTTCCTTGTGCACATCACTGCGTACATCACCACGCGTGAGAATCGCCATGACCTCAAGCAGGCTGGCCGTTGCGGCACGCGTCGCCCAATCAGTGTCGAGCTCGCAGTTATACAACATCTGCTGGTAAAGGAGCTCCAGGCGCAAGAAGGTGCGCATGCGCTCATTGAGCGGTTGCTCGTATGCGGCTGGCCGCATCGAGGTGGCGTGAGTTGCTGCGTTAGGGGCTGGGACGACCATGGGGACTATTTTGCGTCAGCTGCTCATTTCAGGCAAATAAAAGCCTCTCAGGCCATATCCTGCGGGCTAGCTAGCGGCAAGTGCGAGGTAGGATTGGTGCAGTTCGAGCGCCTGCTCACGGGCTTTTGCCGGGTCGCCGTCATTGTTGATCACATCATCCGCAATCGACAGGCGATCCGCACGGCTTGCCTGGGCGTCAATAATGCGCTGCGCGGTGACCACATTTTCGCCATCTCGCGAGAGCAGGCGCCTGAGCTGGGTCTCTTCGCTGCAGTCGACCACCAGCACGCGATCCATCAACGCTGACATTGGCGATTCGACCAGCAAAGGAACAACGATGATCATGTAGGGTTCGACAACCGCCGCAACCTGGCGCATCGTTTCCTCACGGATGCGCGGATGCAGGATGGCCTCCAGTTGCTTTCGTTTCGCTGTGTCGGCGAACACGATTTCGCGCAAGGCTTTACGATTCAGCGATCCACCCTCTTGCATGACCGCATCGCCGAAAGTACCACGGATTTCCTCGAGTGCGGTCGTGCCCGGTTCTACGACCTGCCGTGCAATAACATCGGTATCGATAATGGGAACGCCGAGTTCCGAGAAAAAATCCGCAACCATGGTTTTGCCGCTGGCGATGCCACCGGTCAGGCCAATTCGTATTGCCGTTTTTGTCAAAGCCTTGCCGTCACTACGTGGCCCTTGTTTTGTGGTACCTGTCTTGCTGTCTTTTTCCAGCGGACTCCGGACAAATCAGAGCATGAAGTCGAGATACCAATCCATTATCTGGGGACCGTACAACATTGCGATCCACCCTGCTGCCGCAAGATACGGACCGAAGGGTATCGGTACGCTGCGCTCGTGTCTTTTGATCACTATCATCAGGATGCCTGAAATGGCGCCCACAACGGCTGACAAGAGAATGATGAGCGGCAACATTTGCCAGCCCAACCATGCTCCGAGTGCCGCCAGCAACTTGAAGTCGCCATAACCCATGCCCTCCTTGCCGGTCAGGAGACGAAACAGGTGGTAAATGCTCCACAGACTCAAGTACCCGGCAAGGCCACCGGCAATTGCTGTTTGTGGGTCGACAAACAGGATCTGTGCACCTTCGTGTGGGTGAAACAGGCTCAGAAACAGCCCGGCCCAGATCAGTGGCAGGGAAATCGAGTCCGGAATTATCTGCTGATCAATGTCGATCATACTGACGACGATTAATGTCCAAGTAAGCGCAATACCGGCCGCCGCCTCCCAACCGAATCCGAAGCGCCAGGCCACGACGCCGCTGAGAACGGCGGTCAGTAACTCTATGGCGGGGTATCGTCGCGATATTGGCGCCTTGCAATTACCGCACTTTCCGCCGAGGAACAGGTAGCTTAAGACTGGAATATTTTGCAGAGCCGTGATTTGCTGATCGCAAGTCGGGCAGCGCGAACGAGGAACCGTCAGGTCAAAGCGGCCTTCTGGTAAGTTATCGGCCGGCGTCGAACTGATTTCATCACACTGTGCGCGCCAGTCGCGCTCCATCATGACCGGCAGTCTGTATATGACTACGTTCAGGAAACTGCCAATCAGAAGCGCCAGCAGGGAGGCGATACCGATGAAAAGCAGTGGTGAGTCGGCGAGTAACACTTGCATTGGTTTGCCAGATCCTTGATTGGGTAACAAATACAGAAGCGGCGCCAAAAGGCGCCGCTCGATTATTAATCTAAATTGTCTGCTGTGCCAGCCCTAACCAGGTTCTAGATAACAGATCCCATCTTGAAGATCGGCAGGTACATGGCGACAACCAGTCCGCCAACAAGGACGCCAAGAATCGACATGATCATTGGCTCCAGCAAGCTCGACAGGTTGTCGACCGCATTATCAACGTCTTCTTCATAGAAGTCCGCGACCTTCGAAGACATCTCATCCAGCGATCCGGACTCTTCGCCCACCGCAATCATCTGGATGACCATGTTGGGGAACAAATCTGTATTTTCCATTGCGGTCTGCAGGCGCTGACCCGTAGACACCTCGTCTTTCATCTGCAATACGCCGATTTCGTAGACAATGTTGCCGGTGGCGCCAGCCACGGATTCCAGTGCCTCGACCAGCGGTACACCTGCCGCAAACATCGTGGACAGCGTACGCGCGTACCGTGCAATTGCTGATTTCCGCAGAATCGGCCCAATGATCGGTGCTTTTAATGCCGCCCGGTCGAGGAAATGCCGCATTGGCCTGGAGCGCTTCTTAAAATACATGAAGGCGTAAACTGCGCCACTGATCACCATTGCCAGGAACCAGCCCTTGTCACGCACGAACTGCGACAAATCAATCACCATACGTGTGAAAGATGGCAGGTCCGCACCAAATCCCTGGAACAGGTCTTCGAATGCCGGGATAACAAAAATCAGGAGTATGATCGTCACGACAAATGCGACAACCAGGACCGCAGCGGGATAAGTCAGCGCTTTCTTGACCTTCTTCTTGATCGCCTCAGTTTTTTCCTTGTACGTTGCAATCTTGTCCAGCAAGGTCTCAAGTGCACCTGCCTGCTCGCCGGCATCGACAAGATTGACGAACAAATCGTCGAAATAAAGTGGGTGTTTCGCAAGTGATTCCGCCAGCGAGCTGCCGCCTTCTACCTCAGCTTTAACAGCATAAATAAGTTTTTGCATAGCTGCGTTCTCGTGACCGCTGCCGACGATTTCGAAAGATTGCACGAGCGGGATACCGGCCGCGAGCATGGTCGACAACTGGCGACTGAAAATAGAGATATCCGCCGGTGTGATCTTGCCGCCACCCTTGAAGAGACCGGGGCTGTCTTTCTTGATCCGGCTTGGGACGACGCCCTGGCGACGCAGGTCGGCGCGCACCGCAGCCTCGCTCGAGGCGTTGGCTTTTCCTTTGACCTTTTTGCCGTTCCGGTCGGTCCCTTCCCAGAGGAACGGAGTTGTAGTCATTACCGCTGATTGTGCCATCGTAGTTCTCTTCCGTTAGCCCGGTCCCAATCTACTCGATTGTGACTCTGTTGATTTCCTCAAGACTGGTCAGTCCTTCCCGGACTTTGTTCAAACCAGCACGACGTAAATCGATGACCCCCTCACTCGCAGCCTGATCGGCAACCTGTATTGCATTGCCACCTTCCATTATTATACGGCCCATTGCCTCGCTGACTTCCATCACCTGGAAGATGCCGAGACGACCTTTGTATCCATCATTGCAGGACTTGCAACCTACCGGCCCGAATATCGTCAGGTCGTTTTCAATGTCTTCAGCTTCGAAGCCTTCTTTCTCCAGTGCTTCGCGCGGGATATCTTTGACTTCCTTGCAGTTGTCGCACAACTTTCGGGCAAGGCGCTGCGCGATAATCAGGCTGACTGAAGTGGCGATCGCATAGGGTTTCACGCCCATGTCGATCAAGCGCGTTAATGTTTTTGGCGCATCGTTGGTATGCAGCGTCGAAAGCACGAGGTGACCGGTCTGCGCAGCCTTGATGGCGATTTCCGCGGTCTCGAGGTCACGTATCTCACCGACCATGATGACATCCGGATCCTGGCGCAGGAATGCTTTCAGTGCGGAGGCAAATGTCAGGCCGACCTTCGGGTTTACGTTGACCTGGTTGATACCGGGCAGGTTGATTTCTGCCGGATCCTCTGCTGTCGATATATTGCGATATTCAGTATTAAGAATGTTCAGGCCCGTATACAACGATACCGTCTTACCGGAGCCGGTGGGCCCGGTAACGAGAATCATTCCATAAGGCTTGTCGAGGTGCTTCTGGTAGAGCGCTTTCTGCTCAGGATCATAACCCAGCGCATCGATACCCAGCTTGGCGCTGGAAGGATCAAGAATACGCAATACGATCTTCTCGCCGAACAATGTCGGGCACGTATTAACACGAAAATCGATGGCGCGATTCTTGGACAGGCGCATCTTGATGCGGCCATCCTGTGGTACACGTCGTTCGGCAATATCCATGCGCGACATTACTTTCAGCCTGGCACAGACCTTGTTTGCCAAAGCAACCGGTGGCAATGCAACCTCGGATAGAACACCGTCAAGCCGGGTTCTGACGCGAAATATTTTCTCATAGGGCTCAAAGTGCACGTCCGAGGCGCCACGTTTGATTGCGTCCAGCAGGACCTTGTTGACAAAACGCACGACCGGCGCATCATCGACTTCATCCTTGGAGATGTCATCCTGTTCCTCGTCACCGCCAGTGACATCCAGATTCTCTAAATCGAAATCATCGTCGTCCAGCGATGACATCGTTGTATCCATAGCTTCCAGCGCTTTGCTGATTCGCTCCTGAAGCTTGGCTTCTTCAACGACGACCGGGTCGATACGCAAGCTTGTCTGGAATTTGACGTCATCAATAGCCTGTAAATTAGTGGGGTCCGAAATACCCAGGAACAGTCTTTGTCCGCGCTTTAGCAGCGGCAGCACACGGTGTTTGTTGAGCAATTTCTGGTCGACGGCACGCAGCGTTTCGAGGTCGATGTCAATGGCGTCGAGATCGAGTAATGGCACGCCGAATTCGTGTGACGCCGCCACCGCGATTGCCCGGGAATCGGCCAGCTCATTCGCGACCAGATAGGCGACCAGTGGCGTCTTGGCTTTGCGTGCCGCCACAGCGGCTTCCTGGACGGACTCCTCGGAGACGATACCGTCCTGTACCAGTCGCCTGGGTAAGCCCGATAGAGATGATTTAGTTGCCGTCACTGCCATGTTTGCTGCAATCCAGATTTGCCCGCATCAGTAGCACTGACGCGATTCTGTAAGCTTTACAGTCTCACTGATACCGATGCCCGGATCAACCGGATTTTGTGCGGCAATTCACAGTTGCGAAATTTCATTAAGTCAAACTGGCAAATATTCGCAATATTGAGGAAATGTGGCCTGTTTTGCGGGTGAAAATCTAGCGGCAGCTGGATGGCAGATAGCGTGGATCGAGTGTTGCTGTAAGGTGGGCCGCACCGCCATTGAGCAGGTTACCGCCGGGTCCGGGAGCGTTCCCACAGCGCCAGACGACGGTTTGTCCTGCGGTTTCGTATGGAGTCAAGGACAACGTCATGCCGATGATGTCCTGGTGTGCTAACGGACCGCTAAAAGTGACGTCGACCCTGCCATCGGTAATCTCCACGGCGCTCACATAGTTACCGGCAGAATCGGTTGCCGCTGGCGTCATGCCGGCCGCCGCACGGTTAGCCGGTGCAACACCGTCGAGCCAATAGGCCTCTACAACCGGCCCTTTCGCCCCGATTGCAAAGTTGATGCCCTCGGACACCTGTGCACGAACCGTGTAGGTCTGATACGCGGACACAGCCAGGGACGCAAGAATACCGATGATCGCAACAACGATCATCAATTCGATAAGGGTAAATCCGCGGCTACGATGCATCATGAGACTTTTCGCTTGCTCTTCCAATTATGGCTGACAGAAATAAATCGACGTCTGTAAATCGTACCCGGAATGCGCGTACATTTCCTGCTAGTCGTTCAACCAAAATAATGTGAATCAGGTCACACCCAATTCGGGTAAAAAAAAGCCCCGGACTGGCCGGGGCTTTCTTATTCTTTCAAGAGTCATTATTTGACCCTTTTAAGATGTCTTACGGACGGCAAGCCGACGGCAACCACTTAGGATTTGCACCCAAGGTGGTGCCACCAGTACAAGTCCAGTTCACACTACCCGGAGTTGTAACACCGTCAGGAGTCAGGAGCAGTGTTGCACCATTGATGCTGGCGTTGGCTGATTGCGGAGCGCCCGAAGCATATGCAGCTGTGACAATTCCAGCAGCTACCGTAACACTAGAAACGTATTTACCGGTAATGTTGCCAGGAGATTCCATGCCCGCGGCAGTATTGTCAGCTGGCATTACACCACGGTCCATAAAGGACTCAGAAACGGCAGCTTTGGCACCAGAAGCCAGGTTAAGGCCTTCAGATACCTGCGCACGAATCGTGTAATCCTGGTAAGCAGGAATAGCGATCGCAGCCAGAATACCAATAATGGCAACTACGATCATGAGTTCGATCAATGTAAAACCCTGTTGAACTTTTTTCATTTCAATCTCCATGAAATTGTAAGCGTGTCAGTCATTAACAAATACGGCGTTACCGCCTGTACTGGGTATAAAGCAAGGGCCGTGCCACAATTGGCCCAGTAAGTGCAAATTGTTGTTATTAAAGGTATTTTAGGTTTTCTAGTGACAGCGAGTGAAGGAGAGAAACCCTTCAGTTGCGGCAGTTTTGGTCAATTTGTGTCCGAAAGTGACAAAAATTGTCACCATAATTCGTTGTTGTCGCATGATTCTCTACTTATGCTTTTTCATTGGTAGATTGTTGTAGGAGCCCGTCCTGACGGGCGAATTGAATAAATCGCCCGCTGGGCGGGCTCCTACAGTTGGAGATGTGTACGAAAAGTCTGCAGTCTTTCGGGCGATTACTCGATATTGAGTTTCTTGATGCGATACCGGAGTTGGCGAAAGGTTAGTCCGAGCAGTTTGGCCGCTGCCGTTTTGTTGTAGCGGGTTTTTTCCAGCGCGTCGACAATAGCCTGTCGTTGTACGTCATCGATCTGGCCACCCAGATCGGTTGCCGTCGCTACCGCGGCAGGACCTGCACCGCGCTCGGCACGCAGCGCCAGGTCTTTGGCCGCGATCGTGCCACCGGCGCTCAGCGTAACGGCGCGTTCCAGCATATTTTCGAGTTCCCGGACATTGCCGGGAAATCCATAGCTGCGCAATGCGACTCGTGCGCCCTCATCGAGGGCGTCAGCTGACGATCCGAGGCGCTGCAGAATATGTCCTGCCAGCAACAATATGTCATCACCTCTCTCACGTAGCGCCGGCACGTGCAATTCTATGACGTTGATCCGGTAGTAAAGGTCTTCCCTGAAATCACCGCGTTTGACCATATCGGCAAGATTCTGGTGGGTCGCAGAGAGTATGCGCACGTTTACAGACACCTCTTTCTCCGCACCAACCGGCCTTACGGTCTGTTCCTGGATGACACGCAATAGCTTTACCTGCATCGACAGTGGCAAATCTGCAATTTCATCCAGAAACAATGTGCCGGTATTGGCCGCCTGGACCAGGCCAACCTTGTCGTGCACGGCGCCGGTGAAAGAGCCTTTACGATGACCAAAGAACTCGCTCTCGACCAGCTCTGAGGGTATCGCGCCACAATTGAT